>Ga0302169_10000020_pt1 | contig 49616 bp, 46 predicted proteins | sample I_Fen_N1_3_FD_193493 | JGI IMG/M metagenome (GOLD analysis project Ga0302169, IMG submission 193493) | Peat permafrost microbial communities from Stordalen Mire near Abisko, Sweden - I_Fen_N1_3 | ecosystem: Environmental > Terrestrial > Soil > Wetlands > Permafrost | place: Sweden: Abisko...
ACCCCGGCACCGAGATCAAAGTGGTGTGGGTCAACTCGTGGTTCGACCCGGGCAAGGAAGCCGACGCAGCCAACGCGCTGATCGACCAGGGCGTGGACGTGGTGTTCCAGCACACCGACAGCCCGGCGCCGATCCAGGCGGCTGAACGTCGCGGCGTGTATGCCGTCGGCTACGCTTCGGACATGGCGCATTTCGGGCCGAAAGCGGTGCTGACGTCCATCGTCAACGACTGGGGTCCGCATTACGTTCAAGCGACCCAAAGTGTGCTCGACCATGACTGGAAATCTCAGGATTACTGGGGTGGCTTGAAGGAAGGGACTGTTGAGTTGCCGATTAGTGATCTGGTGCCGGCACCGGTGAAAGCTGAAGCCGAGCAACTCATTGCCGACATCAAGAGCGGCGCGCTGCACCCGTTCACCGGGCCGATCAAGGATCAGACCGGCGCAGAGAAAATTGCGGCGGGCGTAACGGCGAGCAATGCGCAACTGGCGTCGATGAACTACTACGTTGAAGGAATGAAGGCCGAGATTCCGAAGTAATTTTCCGTACCCAACACAAATCCCTTGTGGGAGCGGGCTTGCTCGCGAAGGCGGTGGGTCAGTCAACAGAGGTGTTGAAAGTGCAGGCCCCTTCGCGAGCAAGCCCGCTCCCACATTAGCCTTTCAGCGTTCTTGAGAATTGCGCATGAACAGTCTTCCGATCATCGACATCGCCCCGCTCTACAGCGATGACCAAACCGCTTGGCAATTCGTCGCAAGCCAAATCGACCACGCCTGCCGCGAATGGGGTTTCTTCTACATCAAGGGCCACCCGATTTCCGCGCAACGCATCGCCGCCGTACTCGACCACGCCCAACGCTTCTTCGCCCAACCCACCGCCGAAAAGCTCAAGATCGACATCACCCAAACCCGCCACCACCGCGGCTACGGCGCCATCGCCACCGAACAACTCGACCCGAGCAAGCCCAGCGATCTCAAGGAAACCTTCGACATGGGCCTGCACCTGCCGGCCGATCACCCGCAAGTCCTGGCGGACAAACCTTTGCGCGGCCCAAACCGCCATCCCTCGCTGCCCGGCTGGGAAGCGCTGATGGAACAGCACTACGTCGACATGCAAGCCCTCGCCCAAACCCTGTTGCGCGCGATGACGTTGGCCCTGGGCATCGAGTCGGATTTTTTCGACAGCCGTTTCAACGAACCGGTCAGCGTGCTGCGCATGATCCACTACCCGCCCCGTCACACCGCCAGTTCTGCCGAACAACAGGGCGCCGGTGCTCACACCGATTACGGCTGCATCACCCTGCTGTATCAGGACGCCGCCGGTGGCTTGCAAGTGCGCAATGTGAAAGGCGAATGGATCGATGCGCCACCGATCGAGGGCACGTTCGTGGTCAACCTCGGCGACATGATGGCGCGCTGGAGCAACGACCGTTACCTGTCGACGCCGCACCGGGTAATCAGCCCGTTGGGCGTAGACCGTTATTCGATGCCGTTCTTTGCCGAGCCGCACCCCGACACACGCATCGAATGCCTGCCCGGCTGTCAGGATGAATTGCACCCGGCGAAATACCCGGCCACCACCTGCGCCGAATTCCTGCTCTCGCGCTTCGCCGATACCTACGCCTATCGACGGGAACCGCAAGCGGTGTGATCAACCGGCTGGTCAGGTTTTGCTAAATGTTTCTACAGGCATCTGTAGAATGCTCGCCATTGCACCTGATGAGAAAAGACCATGTACGACTGGCTGAACGCCCTGCCCAAGGCAGAACTGCATTTGCACCTCGAAGGTTCGCTGGAGCCTGAGCTGCTGTTCGCCCTGGCCGAACGCAACAAGATCGCCCTGCCGTGGAGCGACGTCGACACCCTGCGCAAAGCGTACGCCTTCAACAACCTGCAAGAATTCCTCGACCTGTATTACCAGGGCGCCGACGTGTTGCGCACCTCGCAGGATTTCTACGACCTGACCTGGGCGTACCTGTTGCGCTGCAAGGCGCAGAACGTGATTCACACCGAACCGTTCTTCGACCCGCAAACCCACACTGACCGTGGCGTACCGTTCGAAGTGGTGCTCAACGGCATCGCCGCCGCCCTCAAGGATGGCGAGCAGCAACTGGGCATCACCAGCGGTTTGATTCTCAGCTTCCTGCGCCACTTGAGCGAAGACGAAGCGCAGAAAACCCTCGATCAGGCGCTGCCGTTCCGCGATGCGTTTGTGGCCGTGGGCCTGGACAGTTCCGAGATGGGACACCCGCCAAGCAAGTTCCAGCGCGTGTTCGACCGTGCCCGTCACGAAGGCTTCCTGACCGTGGCCCACGCCGGTGAAGAAGGCCCGCCCGAGTACATCTGGGAAGCCCTCGACCTGCTGAAAATCCAGCGCATCGACCATGGCGTGCGCGCCATCGAAGACGAGCGTTTGATGCAGCGGATCATCGACGAGCAGATTCCGCTGACCGTGTGCCCGTTGTCGAACACCAAGCTCTGCGTGTTCGATCACATGTCCCAGCACAACATCCTCGACATGCTAGAACGTGGCGTGAAAGTGACCGTGAACTCGGACGACCCGGCGTACTTCGGCGGCTACGTGACCGAGAACTTCCATGCGCTGTACACCGACCTGGGCATGACCCAGGATCAGGCCAAGCGCCTGGCGCAGAACAGCCTGGATGCCAGACTGGTCAAACCGTAAGGCTGCTGAAGATCAAATGTGGGAGCGGGCCCTGTGGCGAGGGGGCTTGTCGAAACGTCGCACCGCCCCGTTGGGTCGCGGAGCGGCCCCAAGTAATCTGAAGCCCAGGGACTGCTACGCAGTCCAACGGGGGCAAGCCCCCTCGCCACAGGGCCCGCTCCCACATTGGCTCAGTGTTTAACTGGCGATCGTCGCCTCAGTCAACTCCTCCAGCGTTTTCCCTCGCGTCTCCATCCCGAACACCCACACCACCCCCGCAGCAATCGCAAAACACATCGCCCCCAACGCGAAGACCCCGCCCTGCCCCGTTATTGGAAAGACCAGACCGGTCACCAACGGACCGAGCAACGATCCCACCCGCCCAATCGCCGAGGCAAACCCCGAGCCCGTGGCGCGCGCCGATGTGGGGTACAACTCCGGCGTGTAGGTGTAGAGCACCGCCCACATGCCGAACAGGAAGAACTGCATCAACAGTCCCGAGGTAATCAACAGGCTGACGTTGCCGCCAAACACCGCGCTTTGCCCGTAGAGAAATGCCATCACCCCACCGCCGAGCAACGTCACGACGCACACCGGCTTACGCCCCCAACGCTCCACCAGCCAGGCGGCCATGAGGAAACCGGGAATCCCGCCGAGGGAAATCAGCACCGTGTAATACACCGACTGTGTCACGGCAAAACCCGACTGCTGGAGCAAAGCACTGAGCCAGGACGTGAGGCCATAAAAGCCCAGCAAGGCAAAGAACCACACGCTCCAGATCATCATCGTGCGCTGGCGATACTGCGGCGACCAGATCTGCCGCAACGCCGAAAAGAAGTGACCCGGCGTCGTTGCCACGTGCGGCAGCCGAACCGGCTCAGGCAAATCCGCACGGCCCAGCGACACACGCACACGCTCTTCGATCCGTCGCAACACCGTGTCGGCCGCCGCATGATGCCCGGCCTGTTCCAGCCAGCGTGGCGACTCGGGAATGAAAAAACGGATCGCCAGCACAAACACCGCCGGCACCGCCAGAACGAGGAAGATGTCCCGCCAGCCAATCACCGGTAACAGGAAATAGGACAGCACCCCGGCCGCGACGAAACCCAGCGGCCAGAAACCGTCCATCAACGCGATGTAGCGTCCACGCCGCTTGGCCGGGATCAGCTCCGACAACATTGACTGGGCAATGGGAAACTCCATGCCCATGCCGATGCCCAGGAGGATTCGGAACAGGGTCAGCGTTTCAACGTTTTGCGCCGTGGAACACAGGTAACTGGCGATGCCCCACAGCACGATGCTCCACTGGAACACCGGCTTGCGGCCAAAGCGGTCGGCGAGCATGCCCGACAGTGAGGCGCCCAGCACCATGCCGAAGAAACTCGAACTGGCCAGCAACCCGGCCTGCGCCGAACTCAGGCCGAACTCGGTTTTGATCGAGCCGAGCAGAAAGGTCATCATCGCCAGGTCCATGGAGTCGAAAAAAAACGCCAGGGCAATGATGATGAAAATAATCCGGTGATAACCGCTGATGGGCAGACGTTCCAATCGTTCTGCCGCGCTGAAGCCTCGTGTTTCCATGCCACATCCCCCCATCCGAAAGTCCCTGGATCGAGTGTGCGCGATAGCGTCTGGCGGTTATTGCTGGATGCGACCTGTCCACAACTCTGAACGACGCCTGAACCCGCTGGCGGCAGACGTCGGCCTCAGGACGCTCTAAAGCGCCATTTCCAGCTCGGTTTCCTTGGCGAAACGATGGATTTCACGCTGCCCCGCGGCGGTGATCTGCAAGGCACGGGATTCGTTGGGTAGGCTCAACCAGCCCGATTGCATGAACAGCTGCAACAGGGCGGCGCCCAGTGAGCCGCCCATGTGCGGGCGTCTTTCGCTCCAGTCCGGACAGGCGCAGGCAACCCGACTGTTGCGATGGGCCAGCGCCTGGATAAACACGCCGCGTGTCGCCAGTTGTGTGGAGCCTTTGTGGGTAATCATGACCCGTTGATCGATCTGTTCGATCCAGCCTGCATCCAGCAGTCGCTGGTAAAGGTCGGCGGCCAGGGTGCCGCCCAAATGGTCATCACACAGTCTGGCGCGCAACAGTGACGAAGGCGCTGCCTGAGGTTTGGCAATGGTGTTGGGACGTTTGAAAACACCCGGGACTTCCCGTGGCGCACTGGCCAGCGTTGCGCTGGCCAGTGCCTCGATGGCCGCGCCGACTTCGGGGGCCGCCAGGCGGAAAAAACGCTTTCGCCCACGGATTTCAACTTTCAACAGACCGCCTGCGGACAACCGCCCCAAGTGCGCGCTGGCCGACGAGGGTGACAGACCGGCCAACAATCCCAGCTCTTCGGTATGCCGCGCCGCGCCGTCCATCAAGGCCCACATCATTGCGCTGCGCTTTGGGTCAGCCAATAACGTGGCGATCTGGCTGATGCAAGGTGCATGTTCCATGTATTCACTCCCTGTTGAATCGTTTGGTCTGCTGCTCAGAGACATCTTGACCAGTAATGTGTCGTCGGCCAAGACGCGGAAACCGCCATTAGCCGGGCAAAGTCCCCCGCTCACCCAAGCCATCGCTTCGCAGCCTGGGCGAAGGTCGGAAACTTGAACGGAGTGCCAGCCGACTGTAACGCGGACTCGCTATCGCGAGACTGACGGTGCGTACATGAGGCGGGCGCTAGTATAAGCGGGTTAACCGCCGGTTCCTGCCCTTGGGAAACCGCGGGTGCTGATAGTTGCTGACAGAAATTTCGCTATTTGCCTGCGACTAATGATCGTTGCCCGATATCGTCGGGAATTGCCCGCTTAAATGAGCGCATCGGCTGGCAAGCATTTCCCGTAACAGGTTCACAGGCTTACTCAATTGTGCGCGATGGGCGCACAGCAAATTCAGAGGTGCGCGCTCACAGAGCAGCTCCGGCATCAACACTTTCAACCGTCCTGCAAGCACATCGGCGGCGACATCGAGCCAGGACTTGTAAGCGATCCCGGCGCCGGCAACCGCCCACAAGCGCACCACATCAGCATCATCACTGAAGCGATCGCCGCTGACGGTCAGGCCGACTTCGCGTTTGCCGTCATGGAAACTCCAGTGATCGTGGACCCGGCTGCCCAGCATGAACAATAAACAATTGTGCTGAGCCAATTGCTCCAGCTGCCGGGGTTCGCCGTGTCTGGCCAGGTAACCCGGCGCGGCGCACAGGACGCGGCGGTTCTGTGGGGCAATGGGCAGCGCCACCAGGCTTGAGTCTTCCGGCTCGCCATAGCGCAGGGCGATGTCGACCGGTTGCCGGAACAGGTCGGCGATGCGGTCACCCAGCAACAACCGCACGGTCAGTTTCGGATGCTCGCGCTGAAACTCGTCCAGCCACGGCAGTAACAGGTTGCGGCCAAAGTCCGACGGAGCCGACAGCTGCAGAATCCCGCTGACCTGATCCTGTCCACTGGCCAGCAATCGGCGCCCTTCATCCAGATTGCTCAGGGCCGCCCGGGCATATTCCAGAAAGCCCTCGCCTTCGGCGGTCAGGCGCAGGCTACGGGTGGATCGCGCGAGCAAGCGTGCGCCGAGTTGTTGCTCGATGCGCTTCAACGCCGCGCTGGCCACCGCAGCGGACATGTCCATCACCCGCGCCGCCGCCGACAGGCTCCCCAGATCGGCAGCGCGAACGAACAGCTGCAAGTCATCGAAACGCAGCATTTTCAGCCTCGATTATCAAAAAAATATTGAAATAGACTGCTCTTTTAGCGGGTTTTATCTTGCGGCGAAATAGCCAATCATCTGTCCCATCGAATTCATCACGCTCCCGGAGTCGTCCATGTCCCAGCCATTTACCGCCATCGCCACCCTCATCGCCAAAGCCGGCCAGCAAGACGCCCTCGAACAACACCTGCGTGCGCTGCTGGAACCGACCCGCGCCGAGGCCGGTTGCGGCCAATACGATCTGCACCAGGACCTCGCCAATCCCCTGGCTTTTTACATGATCGAACAGTGGAGCAGCGACGAAGCCCTGCAAGCGCATGACGCCAGCGCCCACATCCAGAACTTCCGGGCCAAGGCCGGTGACTTCCTCGAACACTTCGACCTCAAGCGCCTGCGTACCGTGGCCTGATCCCTTTCTTTATTACCTTTTCGGAATTCTTTAAATGAAAGCCATTGCCTACTACACCTCGCTGCCAATCAGCGACGAACAATCCCTGCAAGACATCGAGCTGCCAGAACCGGTTGCCGGCCCGCGCGATCTGTTGGTCGAGGTCAAAGCCATCTCGGTCAACCCGGTGGACACCAAGGTCCGCCAGAACGTCCAGCCTGATGAAGGCGCAGCCAAAGTGTTGGGTTGGGACGTGGCCGGTGTGGTCACAGCCGTCGGTAGCGACGTGACCTTGTTCAAGGTCGGCGACAAGGTTTTTTACGCGGGCTCCATCGCCCGTGCCGGTGGCAACAGTGAACGCCATGTCGTGGATGAACGGATCGTCGGTCACATGCCGAAAACCCTCGGTTTCGCCGAAGCCGCCGCACTACCGCTGACCGCCATTACTGCTTGGGAATTGCTCTTTGAACGCCTGCAAGTGCGCGAAGGCAACACTGATGAAGGCCAGAGCCTGCTGATCGTCGGTGCGGCGGGTGGCGTGGGTTCAATCCTCACACAACTGGCCAGTCAGCTCACCGGGCTTAAGGTCATCGGCACCGCCTCCCGTGCGCACACCCAGGACTGGGTGCGTGAATTGGGTGCGGACCTGGTGATCGATCACAGCCAACCGCTGAGTGACGAACTCAAGCGTGCCGGCGTGGACGCCGTGACTCATGTCGCCAGCCTGACCCAGACTGACCAGCATCTGGATCAATTGGTCGAGGCACTGGCGCCGCAAGGCAAACTGGCGCTGATCGATGATCCGAAGTCGCTGGACGTGACCAAGCTCAAACGCAAGAGCCTGTCGCTGCACTGGGAGTTCATGTACACCCGCTCGCTGTTCGAAACCGCGGACATGATCGAGCAACACAAACTACTCAACCGCGTTGCCGGGCTGATCGACGCTGGCACACTGAAAACCACGGTCGGCGAGCACTTCGGCACCATCAACGCGGCCAACCTGCGCCGTGCACATGCGCTGCTGGAGAGCGGCAAGGCCAAGGGCAAGATTGTGCTGGAAGGTTTCTGAAACATGATGAAACAGTGCCGTCCAGCAATGGACGGCACCGTCAGTCCGAAGGTTGACCGCTGTCACAATAGCGATCGTATTCGGGTCTACAATCGAAACCTCTGCGGGACAATCTTTACGTAGCAGCTTTTACGAGAGGAGAGATCAGTAATGAAGATCCTGATAAAAGAAGTGGCTAAATCTCAGTGGCAGGTCCGTCTGGACCAGCATGCCGTGACCTTCCGCAGTGAAGCCGAAGCGCTGGCCTTTACCCGAACCCTCGAAGCCCGCCTGTACGCTCCCCACCAGATTCCCGGTCGCCAGCAACAGCGCGCTGCTGGCTGAGCCCGTCCTCAAACCTGGGCTTGCGCCAACGCCCGGGCATTTTGCAAACGCCGGGTGAGCATTGCAGCGCTCACCACCAATAGTCCGCACAAGCTGATGACCATCGCCATCGGCACGGCGCTGCCATCGTGTAAAACACCGACCAGCGCAGCCGCACCGGCCGCGACGGTGAACTGCACGCACCCGAGCAATGCCGACGCACTGCCGGCGCGGGCGCCCTGCCCGTTCATGGCACAGGCCGACGCATTGGGCAGGATGCAACCGAGGCTGGAGATGCAAATAAACAGCGGGATCAGCAACGGCCACAAGTGCTCAGGGTGCAGTGCACTAACGGCGAGCAACGCCAGGCCGGCGGTCAGGTAAACCCACACGGCACGCGCCAGCAAGAACGCCGGACCCCGCTTGGCCAGTAGTCGCGCGTTGACTTGCGCCACCAGAATGAACCCCGCCGCGTTGGTGCCGAACAGCCAGCCGAAATGCTCGGCCGGTACGCCATAGAGTTTGATGAACACGAACGGTGATCCGGCGATGTAGGAAAACATCCCGGCGATGGCGATGCCACCCGTCAGGGCGTGACCGAGATAGACCCGGTCGGACAACAGGCGACCGTACTGCCGCAAGGCACCCGACAACGGCTGACGTGGCACATGCGCGGGCAGACTTTCCGGTAACCCGAGCGCCACGGCCAACGCGGCCAGGGCACTGAAACCGGACAACGCCAGGAAGATCGACTGCCAACCCGTGGTGTTGACCAGCAATCCGCCGAGCATCGGCGCGAGGATCGGCGCCAGGCCCATGACCAGCATGAGCTGCGAATAAACTTTCGCCGACCCCACGGCGTCGCATTTATCGCTGACCACCGCACGGGAAATCACCATCCCCGCACAACCGCCCAGCGCTTGGACAAAACGTGCGCCGATCAGCCACTCGAGGTTCGGCGCATAGGCGCAGGCCAGCGAAGCGAGGGTGAACAGACCGACACCCGTCAGCAACGGGATACGCCGCCCAAAACGGTCAGCCACCGGACCGTAGGCCAGTTGACCAATCGACAAGCCGAGGAAATACGCCGCCAGGGTCAGTTGGACGTGTTTTTCATCAGTGCCGAAGGCCAGCGCCATCGCCGGGAAGGCAGGCAGATAAAAGTCGATCGCCAGCGGACCGAAAGCGGTCAGGGCGCCAAGAATCAAAATGGTACGGAAATTCATCAGGCATCCAGTTGAGCATGGGGCGGCAGGCCCCACAGTCTAGCCGGGCATGAACGCCTTGAACATTCCGATAGCTCGCTAACTATTAAAAACCCACTGAATAAATGCAGAACAATGTGGGAGCGGGCTTGCGTTGGGTCAGGCGACTTTGGCTTCGTAGCCTTCTTCGGTGATGGCAGCGATTACCTGCTCAACCGTCAACGCGCTCTCGACCCCGACTTCCCTGGCCGCCAGATCAACCCGTACGCTAGCCGCCGGATCCTTGGCCTGCACCGCCTGGGTAATGGCTTTGACACAGTGACCGCAAGACATGCCCTGAACGTTGAACACTTGCATGGTGTGGCTCCTTTATTGAGGTTGCGAGCAGTCTCGAGCTTGCCACCATGGCAAGGTCAAGTTCTTCAACAATCTGCCGGGCTCGCATTCGGCGCCGCGCTCGGCCAAGCTGCGTGCATCAATGACTCGATTTCAGGAGATTCAGCCATGCGCTGGTCAGCTCTCAGCCTGTTTGGCTTGCTCAGCCTCTTTGCCGCGACACCTTCGGTTCAAGCTTCCGGGGAGGACTATGGCGTTCTGATCATTTCCCGCGAGCGCCTGGAAGTCGCGACCTCCTGCGAAATCGGCGTGTATATCCAGGATCAACTGTCTGCACGGCTGTTTCAGGAACAAAGCACCTCGTTCAACCTGCCGCCGGGCAATGTGTCCCTGCGCCTCAAACTGCTGCCGGGCCAAGTGCCGGGTTGCAACCCGGGCATGCTCGCACCGGGCTCGCAGATCATCTCGCTCAAGGCCGGTGATGTCCTGAAGTACCGGATTGCGATGACGCAGGAAGGGATGTACCTCAAGCCTGCTGCACTCGAATACTGACATTCACCTTTGATGTTGGATGACAGGGCCCCTTCGACTTGCTCGCGAAGGGGGCAACCCGGTCTTCTTGCTCACCTCATATCCGGCCCCCCAGTAACTTTTAGATTGGTGCTTGACCTTGCCCGCATGGCAAGGTTGATCCTGTAGGCCTCTACTACAGGGAGTGCGACCGATGTCCGAATCCACCACGTTCGATCTGCCGATTGCCGGCATGACCTGCGCCAGTTGCGCCGGGCGTGTCGAGCGCGCCTTGAGCAAAGTCATCGGCGCCACCGCCGTCAGCGTCAACCTGGCCACCGAACAGGCCCGAGTCCAAGCGCCCAGCGACAGCTTGTCCGCGCTGATGGACGCAGTAGAACAGGCCGGTTACAGCGTGCCCCGCCACAGTCTGGAACTGAGCATCGACGGCATGACCTGCGCCTCGTGCGTCGGTCGGGTCGAGCGTGCGCTGGCCAAGGTGCCGGGAGTCCAGAGCGTCAGCGTCAACCTGGCCAACGAACGCGCCCACCTCGAACTGCTCGGCCAGATCGATCCGCAGACCTTGATCGCGGCAGTGACCAAAGCCGGTTACGCCGCCAGCGTCTGGGAAGTCGAACACCCGCCCACCGATACTCAACAACAGCGCCTGCACCGTGAGCGCTGGGCGTTGATCATGGCCCTCATCCTCGCCTTGCCGCTGGTGCTGCCGATGCTGCTGCAACCGTTCGGCGTGCACTGGATGCTTCCTGCCTGGGCGCAATTCGCCCTGGCAACGCCGGTGCAATTCATCTTCGGTGCACGTTTTTATGTGGCGGCCTGGAAAGCCGTGCGCGCCGGGGCCGGGAATATGGATTTGCTGGTCGCCCTCGGCACCAGCGCCGGTTACGGCCTGAGTCTTTACGAATGGGCCACCGCCGCCGGGCGCATGCCGCACCTGTATTTCGAAGCCTCGGCCGTGGTGATTGCCTTGGTCCTGCTCGGCAAATACCTGGAAAGCCGCGCCAAGCGCCAGACCGCCAGCGCCATTCGCGCCCTCGAAGCCTTGCGCCCGGAGCGAGCGATTCAAGTGATCGAAGGTCGCGAACAAGACGTCGCCATCAGCGCCCTGCGCCTCAACGACCTGGTCATGGTCAAACCCGGCGAACGCTTCCCGGTGGATGGCGAAGTGGTCGAAGGCCAGAGCCACGCCGACGAAGCGCTGATCAGCGGTGAAAGCCTGCCGGTGCCCAAGCAACCGGGAGACAAGGTCACCGGCGGCGCGATCAACGGTGAAGGGCGATTGTTGGTGCGCACCCTGGCCTTGGGTGCGGAAACCGTGTTGGCGCGCATCATACGTCTGGTCGAAGACGCCCAGGCCGCCAAGGCGCCGATCCAGAAACTGGTGGATAAAGTCAGCCAGGTGTTCGTGCCCACCGTTCTGTTGATCGCGTTGGCGACCTTCATCGGCTGGTGGCTGTACGGCGCGCCGATTGAAACCGCCCTGATCAACGCCGTCGCGGTGTTGGTGATTGCCTGCCCATGCGCGTTAGGGCTGGCAACACCGACTGCGATCATGGCAGGGACCGGCGTGGCCGCACGTCACGGGATTCTGATCAAGGACGCCGAAGCACTGGAACGCGCGCATGAAGTCAGCGCGGTGGTGTTCGACAAGACCGGCACGCTGACCTCCGGCGCACCGCGCATCGCGCATTTGACGGCCATCGACGGCGACGAAGCCGCCCTGCTGCAAATGGCCGGCGCACTGCAACGAGGTAGCGAACACCCGCTGGCCAAGGCCGTGCTGGACGCTTGCACCGAACGCGGCTTGACCGTGGCGGATGTCAGCGACAGTCAATCGCTGACAGGGCGCGGCATCGCCGGCACGCTTGAGGGTCGTCGACTGGCATTGGGCAATCGTCGTCTATTGGAAGAAAGCGGTTTAAACGCGGGTTCGTTGACGGACTCGGCAAACGCCTGGGAAACCGAAGGCCGAACCCTGTCCTGGCTGATCGAGCAAAGCCCTGAACCGACAGTGCTCGGCCTCTTCGCCTTTGGCGACACCCTCAAACCCGGTGCCCTGCAAGCCGTGCAACAACTCAGCGCGCGGCACATCAGCAGCCACCTGCTGACCGGCGACAACCGTGGCAGTGCCAAGGTCGTCGCCGAGGCGTTAGGCATCACCGATGTCCACGCCGAAGTACTGCCCGCCGACAAAGCCGCCACCGTCGCCACACTTAAAAAAACCGGGGTGGTGGCGATGGTCGGCGACGGCATCAACGACGCCCCGGCGCTGGCGGCGGCGGACATTGGTATCGCCATGGGCGGCGGCACCGACGTGGCGATGCACGCGGCCGGGATCACCCTGATGCGTGGCGATCCACGGCTGGTCCCGGCGGCGCTGGAGATCAGCCGCAAGACCTATGCAAAGATCCGGCAGAACCTGTTCTGGGCCTTCGTCTATAACCTGATCGGCATTCCATTGGCGGCGTTCGGCTTCCTCAACCCGGTGCTGGCCGGGGCGGCGATGGCGTTGTCGAGCGTCAGCGTGGTGAGCAATGCGTTACTGTTGAAAACCTGGAAGCCCAAGGACCTGGAGGACAATTGATGAACATCGGTCAAGCAGCCCGTCACAGCGGCCTGAGCGCGAAGATGATCCGTTACTACGAGTCCATCGGCCTGCTCAAGGCCGCCCATCGCACCGACAGCGGCTACCGCGTTTATGGCGACGATGACCTGCACACCCTGGCGTTCATCAAGCGCTCCCGGGACCTGGGGTTTTCACTGGAAGAGGTCGGCAAGCTGCTGACCCTCTGGCAGGACCGCCAACGCGCCAGTGCCGACGTGAAGGCCCTGGCCCGTCAACACATCGACGATCTGAACCAGAAAATCCGCGAACTCGGCCAGTTGCGCGACACCCTGCAAGACCTGGTCGAGCATTGCCAGGGCGACCATCGCCCCGACTGCCCGATCCTCAAGAACCTGGCGTCGGGCTGCTGCGCCGAACCTGTTCGCTCCTGATCGCCAGGCCCTTCACCACCAGCAACGTGGTGAGGGGAATGCCGTGGAACAGCAACACCACCGTGCCCGGCGTCCACCACGAATAAAACGGCGCGGCGATCAACATGCCGACGCCGAACCCGGTCATTTGCAGCAGGGTCAGCAAGCTGAAAATCGGCAAACGCAGAGCGTCCGGCTCACGTTGCAGGCGCGACATCAGGCCGACTTCCGAGAAGCCGTCACCCAACCCCGCCGGTAACGAAAACAACAGCAAACCGAAAAGGGTCTGCTGCTGAAACATCAGGATGAAGCCGCAGGACATCAGCAACACCCCGAAGAAAAATCGCCGTTCCAGATTGACGTTGTCCGAGCCTTTCAGGCGACTGGCGATTCGCGCACCGATCAATTTTCCGATGGCCCAGACCGCCAGCATCAGGCCCAGCGTGGTGCTGGCCGACTCGGGGGTCAGTAGCCTGGAAACGATTGGCAAACCCACGTTGTGCGCGGCACTGCCCAAGGTGTCGGCCATGGTGACCGCGAGCATCGCGGCCACCACTGGCGCGCTGCGCAGCCCTTGGCGCAGGGCCGACCATTCGCCCTGATCGCGGGCAGACTCGCCACTGGCCACCGGGATGGAGAAGCGCAGCGGCAGGATGAACAACGCGGCTAACAGATACGTCACCACGTTCAGCGCAAACACCGTTTCGAAACCAAACGCCGCCACCAATAGCCCCGCCACCAAACTGCCGCCGACCATCGCGGCCGAGGACGCGGAGGTGATCCAGGCATTGGTCTTGAGCAGCTGTTCGCCATCGATCAAGTGCGGCAGCTGACTGTTCAGACCGATAGCAAACATCGAGTTGCCGAAGCCCAGGCCAAACGCGATAACAGGGAGCAGCAACGCCTGTTGATCCACCGGCAGTACCAGCAGCAAGCCGAGCAATCCTGCACGCAACAGGTCGAAGGCGATCAACGGCATGCGCCCTCCCCAACGACGATAGAACGCGGTGCCGATCAGACTGGCGAAAATCCCGCCGCCGACACGGCTGGCGAGGAAGATGCCGACACTCATGGCACTGTTGCTGAGCAGGTAAACGTAAGTGGCCAGGGCGACCATATTGAGGAAAGCGCCAAAGTCCGAAACCAGACGGGCGGCGATGATCAGGCGGGCGTTGCGGGTGGAGGTGTTCACATTCAATCCTTGAGTGTGGAGGGTATGGCTGTTTTGGATTGTCTGGTCTGACGCCATCGCGGGCAAGCCTTGCTCCTACAGGATTTGTGGTGCCCCCAATCCCGCGACCGGCACAAACCTGTAGGAGCAAGGCTTGCCCGCGATGCAGACGACTCGGTCCACACATAAAGCTTCTACAAAAAACCCGGCCGAAGCCGGGTTTTTGTTTAGCCCATCACTGCATCCACGGCGGAGGCGGTTCTTCGGCTTTGCTCGGTGGCGCATCGTCAGCAGCGCGGATCGCTTGCTTACGCTCTTCGTCCAGCCGTGCGGCCTCGATTTCACGGATGACCCCACCGACGTCAGCCAACTCCTCCGGCTCGTCGAACTCGCCGGTCAAGATGCTCGCCGGGTGCAAGGTGCCGGCTTCGTACAACGCCCACATTTCCTTGGCGTACTTGGTCTTTTTCAACTCGGGCGCAAACCGCCCGAAGTAGGACGCCATGTTGCCCACGTCCCGCTCCAGCATGTTGAACGCGTGGTTGTTACCCGCCGCATCCACCGCCTGAGGCAAGTCGATGATGACCGGGCCGTCCGGGGTCAACAGCACATTGAACTCGGACAGGTCACCGTGCACCAGACCGGTACACAACATCAGCACGATCTGCGAAATCAGGAACGCGTGATATTCACGGGCCTGGTCCGGCTCCAGCACCACGTCGTTCAGACGCGGCGCGGCATCGCCGTATTCATCGGCCACCAGCTCCATCAGCAGTACGCCTTCAAGGAAGTCATACGGCTTGGGCACGCGCACACCGGCACCGGCCAGACGGAACAGGGCCGCCACTTCGGCGTTTTGCCAGGCGTCTTCGGTTTCTTTCTTGCCGAACTTGGAGCCCTTGGCCATGGCGCGAGCCTGACGGCTGTTGCGCACCTTGCGGCCTTCCTGATACTCGGCCGCCTGACGGAAACTGCGTTTATTCGCCTCCTTGTAAACCTTCGCGCAACGTAACTCGTTGCCGCAGCGCACCACATAAACAGCTGCTTCTTTACCACTCATGAGTGGGCGCAGCACCTCGTCGACCAGACCGTCCTCGATCAGGGGTTCAATGCGTTTTGGAGTCTTCATCAGCTTTTATTGTGGGTCCTTTATTACCAAACACGCGAAAGTCATTCGTTATACGGCAATCCACTCGTTCGGGGGAGGGGTTGCCGACCTATGAACGTCGTGATGCACACAATGTGCCGGATTAATCGCTCATCCGCCGCCGGTCGTCAATGACCGCCGCAGATCATAGCTGAGCCGACGACATGCGTAAGCGAATGGTTTTGCGGGCATTTTCGACAGAAGCTGACATCTGGATTCGCACCCTTCGTAGGATTTTTCCAAACAGGCCTCAATTTCCCCCGCCAGCTGCCGAAGTCCTCAGTGACAAAAGGTATTTGTCCGACAATCGTTCCTACAGAAAACGACGGCGCACTCACGGACGCGACAAGTAAAACAACGTTTTCGGCTGCCAATATTCCGCGAGTCATCTGCACTGCGTGGGCCTACAAGAAAATCTGGAGCGCGGATGAACATCAAACAGAAGTTGACCTGGGCGTTTGCAATCATTGCCTGCTTGCCCGTGGTGCTGGTCGCCACCCTCGTTGTGATGAACTTGCGCAGCGATGCCAAGGAGAGTTTCGTCGACGGCAGCGGCCGCGAAATTCGCCAGGTCAGCAACGCCATGCAACTGTTTTTCGACGGCATCAGCCAGAACGTCGATTACCTGGCCAAACAACCGCTGATCAAGAATTCCGACGACAGCCTCAAGACCTACATGAGCGCTAACGCCGAGAGCATCCCTCAGGGCGAGATGGACAAAAAAGTCTTCGGCCTCCTGCAGGACCTGGGCAACAGTCACCCGTCGTACGCCTATGCCATTCTCGGTACTGCGGCCGGCGGTTATGTGTCGTGGCCAGACGACCCGAAGATGAATAATTATGACCCGCGCCAGCGCCCCTGGTACAAAGCCGCCCAGGCCAAACCGGGCAAGCCGTTTCGTACCGAGGCTTATTACTGGGCTCAGGACAACGCGACCTACGTCAGCACCGTACGCACTATCGACAACAAATTGGGCACTAACGGTGGCGTGGTCAGTATCGACGTGACGCTCAAGCAGCTCACTGAAATCGTCAAGCAGATCAAGCTCGGTGAAACCGGTTACCTGATGTTGCTGGAAAATACCGGCACCGTGCTGGTCGACCCGAAACAACCGGAACACAACTTCAAGCCACTGAGCAGTCTCGGCGAGGGTTACGCGCAACTGGCCAAGGCCGGCAAAGGCCTGGTGGAAGTTGAGCTCAACGGCGAGCGCTACATGGCCAACGTCTGGCCGTCGGAGCAACTGGGCTGGACCTTCATCGGCCTGATCAAGCAAAACGACGTGATGAGCTCGGCCACCCAACTGACCTGGCTGATCGCAATCATCGCCGCCGTGCTGGCTGTGTTCTTCGCCATCCTCGGCGCCAGTTTCGCCAGCGTCATCGTGCGACCGATCCGCAGCGTGGCCAGCGGTCTGGAAGGCATTGCGCAAGGCGAAGGCGACCTGACCAAGAACCTAGAAATCCGTGGCAGCGACGAAACCGCGCAACTGGCCAGTTGGTTCAACCAGTTCTTGACCGCGATTCGCAACCTGATTCAAAGCATTGGCGGCGCCGCGACCAAGATTCTCGCCACTTCCAAGAGCTCGACCCAGGTTTCCCACGACATGGCCGAAGCCGCCGGGCGCCAGCGCGAAGCGGTGGACATGGTGTCCACGGCGTTCCACGAAATGGTCGCCACGGCCAACGAAGTTGCGCGCTCTTGCAGCCAGGCGGCGGACTCTGCCGACAGTGGCCAGCGTCAGGCACGCGAAGGTCAGCAGCAGATTGATGCAGCGGTGAGCAGCGTTGATCGCCTGAGCCAGGAAATTGAACAATCGGCGCAGTCGATGCAGCAACTCGAGCGCGACAGCAACGACATCCAGTCGATTCTCGGGACCATTCGTTCGATCGCCGAGCAGACCAACCTATTGGCGCTGAACGCGGCCATTGAAGCGGCACGTGCCGGCGAGCAAGGTCGCGGGTTTGCGGTGGTGGCTGACGAAGTGCGGGCGCTGGCCAAGCGCACGGCGGATTCCACGGCAGAAATCGACGGCCTGCTCGGCAACCTCGCCAAGCGCACCAGCCAGGTGACTCAACAGATGCATGCGAGCCTGGAAGTGTCGCAGCAGTCGGTGAGCCGAATCGGCGAAGCGCGCAACAGCTTCGGGCAGATTCGTGAATCGGTGGACGTGATCCGCGACATGAACACACAGATCGCCACCGCGGCCGAAGAACAGCATCACGTGGCCGAAGACATCAACCGGCACATCAGCCAGATCCATGGCGATGCGCAATTGGTGGCGGAACTGGCGAACTCGGCGCGTCTGGATTCGCAAAGCCTGGCCGGGCTTTCGAATGAACTGGACGGGTTGGTTCGACGCTTTAAAACCTGATACCCGACACACCGCACATCCCCTGTGGGAGCGAACTGTGGCGAGGGGGCTTGCCCCCGTTGGGTCGCGAAGCGGCCCCAGAATCTCTACGACTGCTTCGCAGCCGAACGGGGGCAAGCCCCCTCGCCACGGGGCTCACTCCTACAGGGATCAGGTGGTGTTATTGCTTGAAGAGTTCGCCTGGGGTAAACCCGAACAGGCATTTGAACGCCGCAATAAACGCCGACGTCGAGTCATACCCACACGCCAGCGCGGCATTGGTCACGCTGTCGCCCTCCTCCAGCAAACTCAACGAAGACAACAGCCGCATCCGTTGGCGCCAGCCGCGAAAGCTCAACCCTGTCTCACGCTGAAAAAGCCGCATCAGGGTCTTTTCCGACGTACCCAAGCGCTCCGCCCACGCCTGCAACGTCACGTTCTGCTCTGGGCTTTCAATCAACTCGTTGCACAGTCCCAGCAGCCGCTCATGCCGTGGCAGCGGCAGAGAAAAACCCACTTCCGGCAAGTTCGCCAACTGATCCAGTAACACACCCACCAACCGCGCTTCCTGGCTGTCGACCTGCGGATACTCCACGGGCAGCAAGCAAAAACTCTTGATCAGCTCCCGCGCCAACGGCGTGACTTCCAGCACCCGACAGCGCCCGTCCGCCCACTCACAATCTTCGCGGCGCACGTACAGGCTGCGCATTTCGGCGCGCATCGAGGTCACGACTTGATGTTCAAGGTCCGCCGGAATCCAGATGCCCCACTGCGGCGGCGCATAGAAACTGCCTTCGGCGGTGTGAACACCGAGGACGCCGCTGATGGCGTAGGAAAACTGCACCCAATCGTGGCGATGGGGCGGCGTCCAGGAACCGGCGTTCAGGCTTTCTACCCGGGCGAATAATGGACGGGGCAGTGCTGACAAGGTTGGAATTGTTCGCTCGAGGGAAACTTGTCCGTTAGTCGGCATCGATGAGCCTTATATCGCATGACAGCTGATGGGGCCGACGTTAGGCCAAGTAGCGGATCCATACAATCTATTTGCTGCCCAAAAATCTAATGTGGGAGCGGGCTTGCTCGCGAAGGCGGTGTGTCATTCACCTTAATTGTTGACTGACACTCCGCCTTCGCGAGCAAGCCCGCTCCCACAAGGTTCCGGTTTTAGCCAATGCTAACTTCAGCGCTCGATAATGGCGGTGACGCCTTGACCGCCCGCCGCGCAGATCGAAATCAATCCCCGGCCCTTGCCCGCCGCGTCCAGCAACTTCGCCAGGTTGGCGAGAATGCGCCCGCCGGTCGCCGCAAACGGATGCCCGGCCGCCAGTGAACTGCCTTTGACGTTGAGGCGGCTGCGGTCGATGGAGCCCAACGGCGCATCAAGCCCCAGGCGGGTTTGGCAATACTGCGGATCTTCCCAGGCCTTCAACGTGCAGAGCACCTGTGCGGCGAAGGCTTCGTGGATTTCGTAGTAATCGAAGTCCTGCAAGGTCAGGCCATTACGCGCCAGCAAGCGCGGCACTGCGTAGACCGGCGCCATCAACAGGCCTTCGGCACCGTTGACGAAATCCACCGCCGCCGCTTCGCCGTCGCGCAGGTACGCGAGGATCGGCAAGCCACGTTCCTTCGCCCATTCTTCGCTGCCCAACAGCACCAGCGACGCACCGTCGGTGAGTGGTGTCGAGTTGCCCGCCGTCATCGTGCCCTTGGCGCTTTTTTCGAACGCCGGTTTCAGTTTGGCCAGTTGTTCCAGGGTCAGGTCCGGGCGCAGGTTGTTGTCGCGGGTCAGGCCAAGGAAGGGCGTCATCAGGTCGTTGTGCCAGCCTTCGGCGTAGGACGCGGCCAGGTGGTGATGGCTTTCAAGCGCCAGTTGGTCCTGCTCTTCGCGGGGGATGTTCCAGGTCTGCGCCATCAGCTCGCAGTGTTCGCCCATGGACAAGCCGGTGCGCGGTTCGCCGTTGCGCGGAAATTCTGGAATCAGATGCCGGGGCCGCAATTGCAGGAATGTTTTCAGCTTGTCGCCGGTGGTTTTGGCGCGATTGGCTTGCAGCAAAATCTTGCGCAGGCCTTCACTGACGCTGATCGGCGCATCCGAGGTGGTATCGACGCCACCGGCAATGCCGCAATCGATTTGCCCCAGGGCAATTTTGTTCGCCACCAGCAACGCCGCTTCCAGCCCGGTGCCGCACGCTTGCTGGATGTCATAGGCCGGCGTTTGCGGCGACAGCCGTGAGCCGAGCACGCATTCACGGGTCAGGTTCATGTCCCGCGACAATTTGAGCACCGCCCCCGCGACCACTTCACCTATGCGCAGGCCGTGCAGGTTGTAGCGTTCGATCAAGCCTTCGAGCGCTGCGGTGAGCATCGCCTGGTTACTGGCGGTGGCATACGCCCCGTTGGAGCGGGCGAAAGGAATACGGTTACCGCCGATAATCGCGACGCGGCGCAGCTGAGTCATGAAAAGCTCCTTGTGAATTATTCAAATTGAAACCCTATCCCCTGTAGGAGTGAGCCCTGTGGCGAGGGGGCTTGTCGAAACGTCGCACCGCCCCGTTGGGTCGCAAAGCGGCCCCAGAATCTCTACGACTGCTTCGCAGCCGAACGGGGGCAAGCCCCCTCGCCACATGGCCTGCACAGGTTCTGCATTCCCCAGCAAGTTCTGCTAAACCCAGGCTCCAACTACTCTGCAATGTTCAAGCGTAGGCCTTATCTCGTGGATCGAACGACTGATTGCCATTCGTGGTCCACACTTTGAACCCCAGCCGTCGGAGCACGTTCCATGTCAGACCGTTATATCGACTTCGCCAATTCGTCCATCGGCCATCGTCTGGTCGGGGCTTTGGGTTTGCCGTCGCCGGTTCGCCTGGAACGCTGGCAGGCAGGCCGGCTGCGACCTGTCGAAGGGGCGTTGTTAATCGGTGGGGGGCCGCTGGTAGAGAAAATCAGTGCTTTCGCCAATCGCCTGACCGACGCGATCTACAGCTATGGCACCGAACCGTCGCTGGCCACCGCGTGGATTCCCGGCCATGGTCCGAAACTCAAAGCCGTGGTGTTCGACGCCACTCACTTGGTGCAGACCGAACAGCTCAAACAGCTGCGCGAATTCTTCCAGCCACTGATGAAAAACCTCGATCACAGCGCACACCTGGTGATTCTGGGCCGCGCGCCGGAGACCTTGAGCGACCCGTTCGCCGCAAGCGCCCAGCGCGCACTGGAAGGCTTCAGCCGTTCGCTGGCCAAGGAACTGCGCAGCGGTGGCACCTTGCAGTTGATCTATGTCGGCGACGGTGCAGACGATCAGTTGGAAGGACCGCTACGGTTTTTCCTCTCACCAAAAAGCGCGTTCGTGTCCGGGCAAGTGATTCGTTTGAAAGCGTGCGCCACGCCCGTTCAGGACTGGACTCGACCGCTGGCCGGACGCAAGGCGTTGGTGACCGGGGCAGCGCGTGGCATTGGCGCCTCGATTGCCGAGTCGCTGGCCCGTGATGGCGCCGAGGTGATTCTGCTCGACGTGCCACCGGCCAAAACCGATCTCGACGCCCTCGCCGCGCGCCTCGGCGGGCGCAGCATCACCCTCGACATTTGCGCCGAAGACGCCGCTGCACAGTTGATCGAACACCTGCCCGACGGCGTCGACATCGTGGTGCACAACGCGGGGATCACCCGCGACAAAACCCTGGCCAACATGACCCCGGAATTTTGGGACGCCGTGCTCGCGGTCAACCTCAACGCGCCACAAGTGCTGACCAACGCCCTGCTCGACAGTGGCACCCTGCGCGACAACGGCCGGGTGATTTTGCTGGCCTCCATCAGCGGTATCGCTGGCAATCGCGGGCAAACCAATTACGCGGCGAGCAAGGCCGGGCTGATTGGCCTGGCGCAAGCCTGGGCGCCGTTGCTGGATCAGCGCGGCATCAGCATCAACGCGGTGGCGCCGGGGTTTATTGAAACGCAGATGACCGCGCACATTCCGTTCGGCTTGCGTGAAGCGGGCCGGCGCATGAGCTCCCTCGGCCAGGGCGGCTTGCCGCAGGACGTCGCCGAAGCCGTGGCGTGGCTGGCGCAACCGGGCACCGGCGCGTTTACCGGCCAGGCGCTGCGGGTCTGCGGACAAAGTGTGCTGGGGGCCTAGTGATGATCACCGACTGGCACACACTCAACCGCGAACCGAGCCTGCCGGCGTTGTACGTGCGAGCGGCGACGCGACGCAACATCACCGGCACCACCTTGCCCGACACGGGTTTGCACTGCTGGGTCAATGTCGATCCAGAACGCCTGGCGGCGTATCGCACTGTTTGCGGGTTTGCCGACAACGGCTTGCTGCCGCCGACCTATCCGCACATCCTCGCGTTTGCCTTGCAGATGCAATTGCTCACCGCCAGGGAATTTCCGTTTCCCCTGCTGGGACTGATTCACCTGAGTAACCGCATTCGCGTGTTGCGGCCCATGGGCGGCGTGAATCGGGTACGCGTCAGCGTCCAGGTGCAGAATCTGCAACCGCATGCCAAGGGGGCGACGTTCGATCTGCTGACCACGCTGGACGATCAATTGGGAACGCTCTGGGAAGCACAAAGCCAAATGCTGTGCCGCGGCGTCAAACTGGATGGCGAACCGGTCGAAGAGGTGTTGGCCTCGACGCTGAAGATGATGGAAGTGAGCCGCTGGAAAGCGCAGGCCGACATTGGTCGGCAATACGCCAAGGTTTCTGGCGATTACAACCCTATTCACTTGAGTGCTGTCAGCGCGAAACTGTTTGGTTTCCCCACCGCCATCGCCCATGGATTGTGGAACAAGGCGCGCACGCTGGCGGCGCTGGCTGATCATTTGCCGACGGCGAACATCGAGATTGCCGTGCAATTTCGCAAACCGGTGCGGTTGCCCAGTGAGGTGGCGTTGTTGGCGAGTGCGGCGGGGTCCAGTGGGGACTTTCGGTTGGTGGGGGTTGGGGATCTTGAGCACATGGTCGGGCATTGGCGGCCGGTGGCCTGAGGGCTGGCAGAGAAATCTTTGGTGAGTTTGAAATGGCGATCGCGAGCAGGCTCACTCCTAAAGGTGATTTGCGTATCCACACAAATCCCCTGTAGGAGCGAGCCTGCTCGCGATCGCGGTCGTCCTGACTAAGAAGACTGAACCAGAGGCTGCGGAAACAGGTTATCCAGCGTCTCCAGCAACCGAACGTGATAAATCGGCTTGCGAAACAAGTCGAGCACTTGCAAGCGCAGCATGTCGCTGACGTCTTCCATGTCCGCATGCCCCGACGTGACGATCACCGGCAAATGCTGACGCGAGGTGTGTTCGCGCAAACGCTTGATCAGTGACATGCCGCTTTCCTCGGGCATGCGCAGATCCGTGATCACCAGCCCAATGTCCGGATGGCGGGTCAAGTGCTGCAAGGCGAGCTTGACCGACGTTGCGGTAAAACAGCAAAAACCCTCCCCCTCCAGCAACTCCGCCAGTTCCATCAACGCATCTTCTTCGTCATCGACGAGCAGGAGTTGTTGGCGTAGGAGTGCGGGTGCATTCATGAGGGTTTCCTGCAATGGACCAGGCGATGACGTTAGAACCACTCAGGCTAGTTGGCAAACAGCAATGATCAAGGTCCAGGCAGTACAGCTTTGATGCTGGCAGTAAGCGAAGTAAATGCGTTCGTAATGGAGCCCATGAAAACGCCCACAGCCACTGCCGCAAGACCGGCAATGATGGCGTACTCGATACCCGAAGCGCCTTCGGTGTCTTTGGCCAGGTTGTAGTAGAAAACGATCTCGCTCTTGATGTGCTGAACAGCGCTTTTTAAGGACATGACGACTTCTCCGAAGGACTGCGGGTGTTGCACGACCGCAACATGATTCCCCTTTGCCAGCACCAGCATTGTCGGCATTCCCCATCCCAACAACTGTAAGAACGTATTAATACGAATGTAGTAACCCACCCGCTTTCGGCAAAAAACGGGGTTTGGCGTATCAGTCACCCACTTTCGTCGGTTTTTTGCCTGCCAGTAATGGCGTTTTGCTCTAACTGCACTACCTTCAAATAGCGAAATAGTTCCATGTATTTAAATGCTTTTTTGGGAATCTATCTCGTTCGAGACGGTACGGATCATCGGCAGCAGGAAAGGGAGAGCCCTCATGAACAGCCGTGTCACCCTGGGATTGGCCGGGTTGTTTCTGGTGGGTGCCGTCATTGCCGGTTACTGGGGATTTGCACTGAGCCGTGAACCCGCTCTCGAGCCTGCCGCGCCACCTGTCGTTAACACAGCACCAACCGCTCCAGCCCCTGTGCCAGTGGACGATCCCACGCGCCAACCGGTGGTGGTCCTGCTGCACGATGTGGCGCCCTTCGTTGAAATCACCGCCGCCGACGTCACCCTCGAAAAACTGCGCATCGCCCCGGCCGGCAGTTTGACCACGCTTGAGCAAGCGATTGGCCGCACGCCGTGGCACGCTCTTGCCGCCGGCACCTGGCTCAGCGATCAAAGCTTCGAAACCGGCAGCGCGCTGTCACGGATGATCCGCCCGAATGAACGCGCGCTTGCAGTCGCAGTGGATGAAGTGACCAACGCCGGCGGACAACTGAGCCCCGGCGATTATGTCGACGTGATGCTGTTCCTGCGCATCGACGCCAATAACACTCAACAGTCAGCCCAGGTGGTGGTCCCGGCGTTGCGCGTACTCGGGGTCGGCGAACAGCTGGGGCTGACCAACGACGGTCGCCCCGCCAACCCGGCGCGCAGCACTGAAGAACAACTCAAGCAGGACCAACTGCGTGCCAATGCCCGCTCGGTGTTGCTCGCCGTTCCCGAACCCCTGCTGAGTCGCCTGACGCTCGCGGCTCAGGCCGGTACGTTGCGCCTGGCCGTGCGCAGCGCCGAAGAGAAACGCCTGGCGCATTACTGGGCTGGCGAAAGCGCTTCGCCGGCCAATCTCGCCAGCGCCAATCGCGACCTCGTGCAATTTAGTCAACTGGCCCTCGTCGGCACCCCCAAACCCCTCACCCTCGGTGCCAGTCCGGCACCGCAGAAAAAAGGCGTGGAAGTCATTCGCGGCAATCAGATCACTCAACAAACTCCCTGAATTGAGCAAGGACGCATCTACATGCGCAGACGTACCATGTTCATGTTTCAAGGCCTGCTCTGGGGCTCGCTGCTGAGCAGCGTGCCATTGACGGCAACCTTTGCGGCCACCGGTAACTGTTCCGCACTCGGCCAATTGCCGGCGACACTGGAAGTCGGCGAAGGCTTGCAGCAGGAAGTGCAATCCCCCGTGGCGATTACCCGGTTGGCCGTGGGTGACCCGAAAATCGCCGATGTGCGGGTTAACGGTAACCAGGCCTTCCTGCTCACCGGCATGGCGCCCGGCGCCACCAGCCTGATGGTCTGGACGGCCTGCGCCAGCGCCCCGCGCCAAAGCATGGTGTTCGTGAAGGGTCGGGCCACGGCGGCCATGACCGGCAGTTCTTCCCTGCCCTCCCAGGACCCGTTGCTACCGTCGCAAGTGCAGACCGACATTCGCTTCGTCGAGGTCAGCCGGACCAAGCTGAAAGAAGCCAGCACCTCGATCTACGGCAAAAACTCGAACTTCCTCTTTGGCTCCCCCGGCACCGTGCCGAACACCGCCGTAACCCCGCGAGTGCTGCCATTGCGCAACATCGATCCACGGATCGCCGTGCCGAGCATTCCGCTGGCCAATGACATGTTCAACATCGTCGCCGGCGGCGGCAACTTCCTCGCGATCATCAACGCCCTGGAAGGCAGCGGCTTCGCCTACACCCTGGCGCGGCCGAGCCTGGTGGCGATCAGCGGGCAGAGCGCGAGTTTCCTCGCGGGCGGCGAAATCCCCATCCCGGTGCCGAGTGCCAACAGCAACAGTTACTCCATCGAGTACAAGGAATTCGGGGTCCGCCTGACGCTCACGCCGACCGTGGTCAGCACCGATCGCATCGCCCTGAAAGTCGCGCCGGAGGTCAGCGAGCTTGATTTCGCCAACGCCGTCACCATCGGTGGCACCACGGTCCCGGCGTTCACCATTCGCCGCACCGACACCAGCATCTCCCTGGCCGATGGCGAGAGTTTTGTCATCAGCGGTTTGATCAGCACGCAAAACACGTCACAGGTCGACAAGTTTCCGGGGCTGGGCGATATCCCGGTCCTCGGCGCCTTTTTCCGCAGTTCATCGATCAGGCGCGAAGAGCGTGAACTGCTGATGATCGTCACCCCGCACCTGGTTCAACCCCTGGCCGTCAATGCGCCACTGCCATCGTTGCCCGGTGAACAATTGCGCAACTACGACCCCGGTTTCTATCGCATGTTCTTCCTCGAAGACGGCAACTTCGATAAACGCAGCGGGTTATCGCAATGAGCCAGAACCTGAGCCAGACCTTCCTCGCGATTACGCGCAACGACACTGACCTTGAATGGCTGCAAAGCGCCCTCGCCCCGTTGGGCCAGGTGGTCAGCGCCGGCGGCGGCAGCCTCGACGAACTGTTGGCGCTGGTCGACGTCACCTTCGCCAGTCTGGTGTTCGTCGGGCTGGACCGCGAACACGTGGTGGCGCAAAGCGCGCTGATCGAAGGGGCGCTGGAAGCCAAGCCGATGCTGGCGATCGTGGCGCTGGGCGACGGCATGGACAATCAGCTTGTGCTGAATGCGATGCGTGCCGGCGCGCGGGATTTTGTCGCCTATGGCTCGCGCTCCAGTGAAGTCTCGGGACTGGTGCGCCGGCTCGGCAAGCGCCTGCCAACGGTGGCGCCGAGTACCCAGCTCGGGGGCCTGACCGTGCTCTACGGTGCGCAAACCAACGCCGACGGTGCGCTGATCGCCAACCACATGGCACAAGTGGTGCAGAAAAGCGGCCAGCAAACCTTGTTGCTGGACCTGGGTTTGCCGCGCGGCGATAGCCTGGCGTTGCTCGGGCTGGAGAGCTCGTTTCATTTCGGTGACGCCGTGCGGCATTTGCGGCGCCTCGACGCCACGCTGATCGACAGTGCGTTCACCAGCAATGAGGCGGGACTGCGAATCCTCGCCTACGCCAGCCACGATGAACCACTGGAGCGCACCAGCGCCGCCGAGTTGTACATGCTGCTCAGTGCCCTGCGCCAACACTTCCAGCACATCGTGGTGAACCTCACCGGCCAGCCGGACAGCGAAGCGCTGCGCACCTTTGTCAGCCATTGCGACAAGTTGCTGTGGTACACCGATCAGAACGTGCTCGACTGCCGGCGCAACCTCGCGGTGCTCAACCTGTGGCGCGAAAAAGGCCTGAAGCTCGATCACGCCCGGCTGCTGATCGACCGCTACCTGCGCAATGTCGCTCCCGACGCCGACACCCTGGGAAAAAGCTTTGGCATGGAAGTCCTCGCGATTCTGGCCTTCAGCCCGGAAGTGCGCCTGAACGCTAAAAACCAGGGCGTGAGCCTGTTCGAACTGGCCCCGCGTGAAGGCCTGACCCAAAGCCTGCGCACCCTTGGCGAACGCTTGGCCAAACGCTCCGAAGGCCTGGCCAAACCCAAGACCGGCTGGTTCAACCGGCTGAGGGGTGCGCAATGAGCACGGAAAAACTCTTCGGCGCCCCGGCGCGCACGTCGGCCGGCAACTCCGACCACGAAGGTCTGAAACTGGTGCTGCACCGCTACATCATCGACGCCATCGAAGAGTCCGGAAAAAACCTGCTGGAAGGATCGAGGCCGGCGCTGTCGCAGTTCGTCATCGACAAAGTGGCCGAATACATCGCCCGGTTGCACCTGGCGATTTCCCGATATGAAATGGAGCGCCTGGCGGAAGAACTGGTCGACGAGCTCACCGGTTTCGGCCCGCTGGAAGTGCTGCTGCGCGACCCTTCCGTAACCGAAATCCTGGTCAACGGACCGCACCGGGTGTTCATCGAGCGCGATGGCGTGCTGCATCAAAGTGACTTGCGTTTCATCGATTCGCACCACGTCGAACGCGTCATGCAACGCATCCTCGCGCCCCTCGGCCGACGGCTCGATGAATCCTCGCCGATGGTCGATGCGCGCCTGCCCGATGGCAGCCGGGTCAACGCGATCATTCCGCCGATTGCCCTCGACGGCCCGTGCCTGTCGATCCGGAAATTCCGTAAGGACATGCTCAAAAGCACCGACCTGATGGCGATGCAAACCATCGATCAGGCGATCTACGACTTCATTCAGGAAGCCGTGGGCAAGCGCTGCAACATCCTGATCAGCGGCGGCACCGGCACCGGCAAAACCACGTTGCTGAACATTCTCAGCCAGTTGATCAACCCGCATGAACGCCTCGTCACCATTGAAGACGTGGCCGAATTGCAACTTGGCCACCCGCACGTCGTGCGTCTCGAAACCCGGCCGCCGAATGCCGAGGGCCATGGCGAAGTGAAGTCCAGCGACCTGATCCGCAACGCCCTGCGGATGCGCCCGGACCGGATCATCCTCGGCGAAATTCGCGGCGTCGAAGTGCTCGACGTCCTCACCGCCATGAACACCGGCCACGACGGTTCGATGAGCACCGTACACGCCAACAATGCCCAGGACGCGCTGCTGCGCCTGGAAACACTGGTCGGCCTGACCGGCCGCACCATCGCCGAAAAGACCTTGCGCCAGATGATTTGCGCCGCGCTGGACGTGGTGATCCAGCTCACTCGCCTGCCCGACGGCCGCCGCTGTGTCAGCGAGGTGGTGGAAGTGGTCGGGGTGCGCGAAGACGTGTACGTCACCAATACATTGTTCAGGCTGGACCGTCGCACCGGTTTTGGTTTTATGCGCGAGGCGGTCAATCCCGCCGGCGACAAACTGCGCCGCGAGTCGGCGCTTGTTTCCTCACCGCACTGAGGCCACGGCATGCTCAAACCGGCGCTGCTGATTCTCGTTTGCCTGATCCTGTTCGGGCTATCGATCCGCTTGTTGCTCCGCGGGCTGCGCCAGACCGGGACCGAACGCGTGCTGGGGCGCCTGACTCAAGGGCAACCGCAAATCGTCGTCGAGAAAACGTCCTGGGCCGGACCGGAACGGGCGTTTTTGCGCGCCGGTCTCGGGCGTCCCTCCGAACGATTGGGGCGCTGGTTGCTGCTGTGGGCCCTCGCTATTTTGCTGGGTTTTGTCGTTGGGGGCTGGATCGGTGCATTGGTGTTTGTACTGGCGCCGCCGTTGCTCCTGCGGCTGTATGTCAGTTGGCGTTATCAGCGTCGACTCAAGCGCATGATCGAGCAACTTCCGCCGTTGCTTGATCACACCGTGCGCAGCCTGAAATCCGGTCGAACCCTGGCCGACGCCCTGCTCGGTGCCATCGAGGCCGCCGACAACCCGCTGAAAAACGCGATGGGCCGGGTTCAGCGCAACGTGCAGTTGGGCGTCAGCCTGCCCGACGCCGTATCGGACTTCGCCGAGTTGTATGAGAGAGATGAACTGCGCCTGCTGGCCCTGGGTTTGAAGGTCAATCATCGCTACGGCGGCAATGCCAGTGAACTGCTGGAGAACCTGATCAAGATGATCCGCGAGCGCGAGCAGGCCGCCCGCCAGCTCAGCGCCATGACCGGTGAAACCCGAGTAACCGCGTGGGTGCTGGGCATTTTGCCGATAACGATGGCCGGCTATTTTCTGGTCGCCAACCCCACCTACTTCCTCGCGATGTGGCACGACAGTTCGGGACAAATCATGCTGGCGACAGCGTTCGGCCTACAAGTGGTGGGCAGCCTGGCGCTCTGGCGCATGTTGCGCAGCGTATGAAAATACCTCTGTTGATCAGCGCGCTGTTGTTTTTGGGGGCCACGCTGTTGTTGCTCAGTGGCCTGCTGGACCAGCGCCGGCGGGCGCGTCAGGTGGCCCAGCGGCTGGACGGCAAACCGCTCGGCCACAGTCAGCTGGGGCTTTTGTTGCAGGCGTTGGGCAATAGCCGGATCGGTCAGCGCTCGGTCAATCTGGACAACGAAACCCAGGTATTGCTCAACCGCCTGGGTTGGCGCAGCGCCCGCCGGCGCTCGCTGTTCGCCGCCTTTCAGGTGGGCGTGCCGGTGCTGGTACTGGCGTTGAGTCTGTTGTTTCAGGGGCTGTTTTACCCCAACGTGGAAAACCACTGGATCACCCCGCTGTTTGCCACGGCCATCGGCTATTTGCTGCCTAAACGTTTACTCGCCGCCGCTTCGCAACGTCGACAAAAGCAGTTGGCACTGGAAGTTTCCACCTTCATCCCGCTGCTGCGCATCCTGTTCGAATCGGGCATGGCGGTAGAGCAATCGTTGCGTGTCCTGAGCACCGAAGGCAAACAACTCATGCCCGCGCTGACCCATGAACTGCGCCTGGTGCTGGCCCGTGTCGACTCCGGCCTGGAACTGGGCGAAGAGTTGCAGAAGACCAGCCGCTTGCTGGCGGTCGATGAGTTCACCGACACCAGCGTGATCCTCCAGCAATTGATCCATCAGGGCGGCGGCGCAATGAAATCCCTGCTGGCGCTCAAGCAATTATTCGATGACCGGCGCCTGACGCGCCTGCAGGAATACATCTCCAAGATGTCCGCCAAAATGTCCGTCGTGATGATGCTGTTTCTCTTCCCGGCGTTATTGATCGTACTGGCCGGCCCGGGCTTCACCGCCCTGGCCCACGCCATTGGTTCGTAGAGGGATCCTGATGAAAGCAATGATTGCCGGTTTGAGTTTGCTGTTATTGGGCGGTTGCGCCACCGAAGGCCAGGCACCGTGGAACGCCCTGACCAGCAGCGCCAGTTGCAGCAAATTGAGTGCCGATGACCAGCTGAAATTGAACCTGGCCGACGACATGGCCAACGACGGCAAACTGCACGCCAGCCTGGCCAACCTGCAAAGCCTGCCGGACAACGTGGCCGACGTACGCCTGCGCCGGGCCAAGGTCTACCGCCTGCTGGGCCGCAGCGAAGCCGAGCCGTTATACCGCAGCCTGCTCGGCACCTGCATGGCCGCCGAAGCCGAACACGGCCTGGGCCAACTCGCCGCCACCAAGGGCGACAACGGCCTGGCCCAGGCCCACCTGCTGCGCGCCGCACGGCTGGCGCCCACCGACGACAAAATCCGCAACGACCTCGGCGTGGTGTACCTCAATCAACTGCGCGTCGACGATGCACGCTTCGAATTCCTCACCGCCATGGAACTCAAGCAAGGCGATCCACTGGCCGCGTTGAACATGGTGACGCTGCTGATCTACCAGGACGACTGGAGCCGCGCCGCCGAACTCGTCAGCCGCCTCGGCCTGAGCCCCGCCCAAGTCACTGCAGCCCAGGAACGCGCACAAAAACTCAAGACCCCGGGCAAGACAGGCCCGATTCCTGCGAACCAGGTCGCCGTCGTCACAACGCCGAGCCTTCAATAGGGAGTCCTTCGCGATGAAACCAAACATCCTCTGCTGCCTCGGCCTGCTGGCCCTGCCCCTCACCGCCCATGCGCTCGACGGTCCCTCCTCGCCGCAACAGGCGGAAACCGAAGGCTGGCTGCAACTGCAAAGCAGCAACAAGGCCGCTTCGCAGAAACCACAGACTTCGACGGCGACTGAACGGGAGCTGAGCATGCAGCGCTGGTTGAAGAGTTATGAACACGAGATCCCACAGTTTTTTGATCAGGATCAGGGGGGGACGGTGAGCAGTGGGTCTGGGGGGTAGGATTTGGCTTTTTTTGTGTCTGAGCGGCCGTCATCGCGAGCAAGCTCGCTCCCACATTTGGAGTGAGATCAGTCTGAAAAATTTGCGTCGGTCCTACAGCCGGGATGGATTTTGAGGGGGATTCCGACAGGTTGTGTCGGTTGTTGGGTCGGAAGCCATGGGGATAGGCTTTGGGGGTCGCTGCAAATTCAGCGACCGGGCGTCGCGGCCTGAATTAGCTTACTTGGTGCATAATCACCACCCTCAACCGACTTTCCTTTGTAGTTGTCGATTGGTTTTATGGTGGCTGTGCGCGGGATACCTTCGGGTATGCCGGGTTTACCAAGTGCTCGGTCCGCGAACCTGCGTACAGCTGCCACCTTCCATTGCTTCGCGGCGATTAGTGGCAGCTCCATTACTTACTTGGAGCTTCATCATGATCAAAGAAACACCAAATCCCCCAGAAACTGACGACGTTTCCCCCTACGAATCCATCGATTCCAAAAAATTCCACGACGCCGCCGAACGCGCGCTGAATCACTACCTCAACCCGGCAGCGCTGAAATCACCACCCACCCGCAAACCCAGCACCATGTTCATGCTTGCGCCGGACCTCAAAGACGAAGACCTGCTGGCCCACACCTGTGAAACCTTGGCCCAGGCCAGCGTGATGGCCGGCGATTTTGCCGCCTACCTGGAAGGCCCGCACCGCAACACCGCCATGGCGATCCAGCAAATCGTCATGCTCGCCGAACTGGCCGCGAACCGGATGATGGACAACCTGGAAATCCCCAAACCCGCGCCACATCGCTGATGCGCTCAATCCCTGTAGGAGCCGAGCTTGCTCGCGATGACGGAGTGTCAGTCGCCATCAACGTTGAATATGAGTCCGCTATCGCGAGCGAGCTCGGCTCCTACAGTGGAACGGTGTACATCTGATAGAGATTTGTCGGCTGTCAGGCCGTCATCGCTGGCAAGCCAGGCTCCTACAGTTTGATCTAGGTACATCTGATGGAGAATGGTCGGCTGACAGGCCGTCATCGCTGGCAAGCCAGGCTCCTACAGTTTGAGCTGGGTACATCGGATGGAGAATGGTCGGCTGTCAGGCCGTCATCGCTGGCAAGCCAGGCTCCTACAGTTTGAGCTGGGGACATCGGATGGAGATTGGTCGGCTGTGAGGCCGCTATCGCTGGCAAGCCAGGCTCCTACAGTTTGATCTGGGTGCATCTGATGAAGAATGGTCGGCTGTCAGGGCGTCATCGCTGGCAAGCCAGGCTCCTACAGTTTGATCTGGGTACATCTGATAGAGATTGGTCGGCTGTCAGGCCGTCATCGCTGGCAAGCCAGGCTCCTACAGTTTGAGCTGGGTGCATCTGATGGAGAATGGTCGGCTGTCAGGCCGCCATCGCTGGCAAGCCAGGCTCCTACAGTTTGATCTGGGTGCATCTGAGGGAGAATGGTCGGCTGTCAGGCCGCCATCGCTGGCAAGCCAGCTCCCACAGTTTGATCTGGGTACATCTGATGGAGAATGGTCGGCTGTCAGGCCGCCATCGCTGGCAAGCCAGGCTCCTACAGTTTGAGCTGGGTGCATCTGATGGAGAATGGTCGGCTGACAGGCCGCCATCGCTGGCAAGCCAGGCTCCTACAGTTTGAGCTGGGTGCATCTGATGGAGAATGGTCGGCTGTCAGGCGTCATCGCTGGCAAGCCAGGCTCCTACAGTTTGAGCTGGGTGCATCTGATGGAGAATGGTCGGCTGTCAGGCCGCCATCGCTGGCAAGTCAGGCTCCTACAGTTTGATCTGGGTGCATCTGTTGGAGAATGGTCGGCTGACAGGCCGCCATCGCTGGCAAGCCAGGCTCCTACAGTTTGATCTGGGTGCATCTGAGGGAGAATGGTCGGCTGACAGGCCGCCATCGCTGGCAAGCCAGGCTCCTACAGTTTGATCTGGGTACATCTGATAGAGATTTGTCGGCTGTCAGGCCGTCATCGCTGGCAAGCCAGGCTCCTACAGTTTGATCTGGATACATCTGATGGAGAATGGTCGGCTGTCAGGCCGCCATCGCTGGCAAGCCAGGCTCCTACAATAAATCGGCGTAAGGCCGTTGCTTCTCACCACTCAACAGGCCGAGCGTTAGCTCGCCTGCAGCTTTTGATCCACCCGCCCCCTCGGTAGGCTGAGTGGAGGTGTGCATCCGGGGAGTGGCGCGTAGCGCCGTTCGACGCAGTCGAACACGCTGCATGTAGGTGCAGCGAAGCCAACCGGAGGGCAGTGTCCCCGGATGGATACCGGAGCGAAGGAACGCCGAGCCTAGGCGAGGGGCCGGACGCTCGGGGCGAGACCTTTGGTTACTTTGGGGCGTTTGCCAAAGTGACACGCCGTAAGGGCGGAACCATTAGTGGCCGTTACCGCAGCAATGGATATGTACACCAAGGAAGAGAATGGTCGTCTATCAGGACGCCATCGCTGGCAAGCCAGGCTCCCACAGTTTGAACGGTGTATACATTAAGGAAATCAGTGAGCCGTCACCCGCTGGCGCATCCCCGAATTGCTGGGCGACAACGCCAACGCCAACTGCGTCCGGTTATGCATATGCGTCAAACGCAACACCTGCGACACATACAGTTTCACCGTGTTCTCGGTAATCCCAAGCTCACAGGCAATCTGATAATTGGTCTGCCCCTTGCCCACCAACCGCGCCACATCCAGCTGACGAGGCGACAACTGATTGAAAATCGCCGGCATCTCCACCCGATCCACATCACCGACCTCAGCATCGGCAACATCCGCCTGAGGCCCACGCCGTACCTTATCCAGATCCTGATACAAATCATCGATCGACTCGGAAAGGTACTGCAACTTCTGATTCAAATGCCCCAGCGCCAGATTTTTTTGCCGTTCCTGCAACGCCACTTCCTGACGCTGAACCCCTTCCAGCAACTCACCCAGATCGACCGGCTTTTGATAGTAATCAGCAAACCCGGCCCGCAGCGCCTTGATCACATCCTGCTTGTCCGCACGCCCCGTCAGCATGATCGCTTCAAACGCCCGGTGCTTGCCAGACAACTGCTGCAACGCCTGAACCAGTTCAATCCCGTCCAGCCCAGGCATCTGCAAATCGCACAGCACCAGGCCGATATCCAGATCCTCCTCAAAGCGCTCGACCGCCTGCTGGCCGGACTCACACGCAATACAGCCATAGCCCTTGCTCTGGAGGAATTCGCACAACTCCTCCACGATCAAAGGCTGATCATCGACCACCAGGATTTTTACCGCAGACGTAAACTTATTCACGCGCCACTCCATGCTCAGGCCAACGCTGACCGCTCCTGTACTGACAGCCCCAGGCTGTACAACCAGTGATTTGAAAGTAGACGCACTTTCTGACTCTGTACATAGAACGGGCGACTAGTGAATCCAGGCGAAGGTGAACAACAACCCCACCAACACAAAGGGCGCAAATGGCTGCTTCCTTGACACTCCCGGCTCCAGGTATCGAAGACGAGCCCTAAGCCCTTGACCCAAATGAAGCCAGACTCTTGGCGCCACCAGCAGCCATAAAATACTGGCCAGTGCGGCGCCGATAAAGCTGCCCAGCAGGTGCATACCGTCCGTCGCGAGCCCCAAGGCGCCCATCAGTTTTACATCGCCCGCGCCCATGCGGCGCAACGCATAACCGGGCAAGGTGAAGGCCAGCGCCAGCAACAACGCCCAACCGCCCTGCGCGGCCTCGGCGCCCAGCCACGTAGTGTCGGTCCACAGCAGCCAGGTCAGCGCCAACACACCTGCGCCAAGGGTCAGGCCGTTGGCGATGTGCTTTTCCCGGGCATCCTGTGCGGCGCAGAGCGTCAGCCAAATCAATAAAACAAAGCTTTGCATGCGGTAAAAAACATCCGTTATGGCTGAATGATTCTATGCTGATATCACGCTGTGACAGTCAGGGTAGACGCACTCATGAAATCAAGCCTCCCCCGCAAGCAAAAAGGCGCCGTCGCGATTGAGTTCGCCTTGGTGTTCGTGCTCTTTTTCGCCGTGCTCTATGGAATTGTGAGTTACAGCTTGCCGCTGTTGCTGATGCAATCGTTCAACCAGTCGACCGCCGAAGCCGTGCGCCGTAGCGTGGCGGTAGACCCGAGCGCGCCCGGTTACGCGGCCTTGGTGCAAACCACCGCGACGGCCGAACTGACCCGGCAGTTGGCCTGGATTCCTCCGGCACTGAACTTCAATGTCGCCACCGACGCCACCATCACCTTTGTCGGCGGGGTATTGAAGGTGCAAATCAGTTACCCCAGCAGCAAGCTCAATCGTGTGATGCCGTTTCTGGTACTGCCGGGGATCGGTTCGGTACCCAGTCTGCCGGCGACGCTCAGCGCCAGTTCGAGTCTGCAATTTTGAGTTCCGGGGACACACTGTTCGGCCGCCTGCTGAACCGCCCACCGCCACAGCCTGTGGTCATGCCCGACACTTTGTGCGTGCAGAGTGTCGGCTTGCAGTTGTACCTGGATGCCGAAGGCCGGGTGATTCATCAGACGGGACCGCTGCGGCATATGCTGGCTCAACAAATTCCTGCGGCGCAGTCCCCGCTGCTGGTGGATTACCTCATGCCTCACAGCAGTCTCGTGGTCGAAGGTGCGCCCGCCGACTGGCAGGGACAGACCCTGGACCTGGACTTCTACACCATCAGCGGACAACCGCTGCACCTGCGCGGCTGGGTCCAACCGGTGGAAAAAAACTGGTTGTTGCAGTTGCTCGACATTGGCGACGTTTTGCTCGAGCGCCGGCAATCACGCAGCCGCGAACACAATCAATTACTCGCGGCGAAGATCAGCGAACAGCTGCGCCTGTGCAGCCTGGCGCGTCTGCCCGATGTGCTGCTGGATCAGCTTCAGGTGCTGGCGCAACGTTTTCACATCCCGTGCATCGCGGTGGCGTTGCTCGATGAACAGGCACAGGGCTGGCACATTCATCAGCAATACACCGCCCTCGATGCGCCGAAGCTGTGGCAAAACGCTCAGCGCCTGGGCACCGGGCTCGACAGTTTGAACGGCTCGGTCGCTCAACACCTGACGCCCACCGCGCACCCGCGCCTGCAAGACATTTTCGGGCATGCCGATGGCTTGGCGGTGCCCTATTACGACGCTCACGGCGTGGTCGCCTGGTTACTCTGCGGTGTCTATACGGCGCAGCAACGTGCCCCGGACCTCAACGACAGCGACTGGTTGCAGCTCTGCGCTGCACTGGCTAGCCCGCTGCTGGAACGCTTGCGCGAGCATCGCCATCAATCGCAATTGGAGCGGCTGGAGTCGCTGCAAGGATTGCTCGGCACCGGTTGGTGGGAAGTGTTCAGCGACCGCGCCGAGGTGCAATTGGCGCCGTCGCTCGCCAGTGTGCTGAACCTGACGAGCACGCAATTACCGCTGAGCGAGTGGCTCGACAGCGTGCACCCCGCCGACCGCGAAGAACTGCGCAGTCGCCTGCAGGATTTACAGGACGCCGGCACGCCGTTGTTGTTGTGTGTGCGCCTGCACCGACCCGATGCGACACAGGCGCCGATCTGGTATCGCCTGCAAGGCCAGGCCCTGGGCGCCGGAAAACAGCGGCGTTTGGTCGGTTTCATGCTCGACATCAGCGACATCAAAAACCAGGAACACAACGCCGCCACCGCCCATGCCCGGCTGGACAATCTGATCGCCAGTTCACCCGCGGTGATTTATGTGCAGCGCTACGTCGAAGGTGCGCTTCAACCGACGTTTTTCAGTGACAGCTTGCTGCCACTGCTAGGCCTGACCCTCGCCGATTGCAGCGCCGGGGCCTTGATCGAACGTATTCACCCGCTGGACCGCGATCACTATTTCGAGCGCACCCGGCAGTTGCTGCGCGAAGGTTCGGTGCGCGCCCGTTACCGACTGCGCGACCATCGCGGCGATTACCACTGGCTGCTTGACGAGGCCAAGCTGCTGCGCGATGACCTCGGCCTGCCGGTGGAAGCCGTCGGCTTGTGGCTGGACGTCACCGAAGCGACCCTGGCCGCCGAACAGGTGAAGCAGAGTGAAGAGCGCTACCGGATTCTGGTGGAGGACTCGCCGGCGATGATTTGCCGGTATCGCCCGGACCTGACACTGACCTTCGGCAATCGGCCGTTGGCGACTTATCTGGAGTGCCAGCCCGAACAACTGCCCGGGGTGAATCTGGGCCAATGGATGTCGGACGAACAACGCGAAGCGTTCGTGCAGCGGCTCAGTCAACTGAGCCCGGAATTCCCGGTGAGCACCGCGGAAATCAACCTGCAACTGCCCGGACGGGAGCACGCGTGGTGGGTCTGGTCGGATCGCGGGGTGTTCGATGACCAAGGGCATTTGCTGGAGATTCAGGCCGTCGGGCGCGATAACACCGAAGTCCGGCGCTCGCAGCAGCAACTCACGCAGAGCGCCAAAATGGCCACCCTCGGCGAAATGGCCACCGGCCTGGCCCACGAAATCAATCAGCCGCTGAACGTGATGCGCATGGCCATCGTCAATGTGCTCAAGCGCCTGAGCACGGGCGAAGTGCAGATCGACTACCTGACCGACAAGCTCAACCGCATCGATTCCCAGGTCCAGCGCGCCGCGCGGGTGGTGGATCACATGCGCGTGTTTGGCCGTCGTTCGGAAATCGAACAGCATCCGTTCAACCCGGCCCAGGCCATCGAGGGCACGCTGTCGCTGCTGGGCGAAGGCATGCGCGGCAAAGGTGTTGAATTACGCGTCAGCGAGACCGGTTTTGACGTGCAAGTGCGCGGCTACGTCGATCAGCTGGAGCAAGTGTTGATCAACCTGATGGTCAACGCCCGGGATGCGCTGCTGAGCAAACGCGAGGCCGACCGCGAGTTCAAACCGTGGATTTCGGTGTACGCCGAACGGGACAAGCAGTCGGTGCGATTGTGGGTCGAGGACAATGGCGGCGGTATTGACCCACGGCTGATGGAAAAGATTTTCGAACCGTTCTTCACCACCAAACCGGTCGGCATAGGCACGGGGTTGGGGTTGTCGGTGAGTTACGGCATCGTCGAGAACATGGGTGGACGCTTGAGCGTGCGCAACTCGGTGGAAGGCGCACGGTTTTGCATCGAGCTGCCGGTTGCTCCGCCGGATCAGATCACCAGCGATGCCCGGCCGGAGTGACAGCTGAGGTTGGCGCCAACATCAACCTTGTTCAGATCAATGCCGAGACTGATCAGCAAGGTGTTGACCAGCGTATCGAGCAATGGACTCAGTACCGTATTGATCGCGTCGACCAGCAGGGTTTTCACCGACGAGAGCACTGAAGCCAGAATGCCAATCAAAGTGCCCGACGGACCATGCATGTTGAGTTGAATATTCGTCAATGTGTCACCCAGGCTGCTGACGATATTGCTGGTCGTGAAGGAGTAATAAAACGGAGGCTGGTTGATTTCCGGCAGGTTGCCAGCCGCTGGGGCGGAATACACGTGGGGGATATTCGCGTTCGCAGCCACGGTGGTATCCGCCGAGATATCAAGACCACCACCGACACCAGGCACGCGTGGGTTGCAGACCGTAAACAATATCAATATCCGCGTGCAGGTTTTCGTCCCGATATCGATCACTTTCAGAGGCTGCACTACCAAGGCCGGTGGCATGGAGTTGCTACCGAAGGCGGTGGTCGGATCGATCTTGCCGATTTTCAGGTTGACCAGCGAAGTACTTGTATTGGTGGTCAGGGTTTTGCTGGTGGGACTCAGGCAACTGTAAGCGGTGACGTAACTATTGGCGCTGGCGACATCCAGCGCCACATCGAGGCGCAGTGGCGCGGGCAACACGATGATATCTGGCGTCTCGCAGGGCACACCCAGTAAACAGGTGACCGAATTGACCACCCCAACCAAATCGAGGTTGAGCAGTGCGTTGAGGGTATTAACCAGCGGAGCCGCCAGATCTGCGACCGCATTTACCAGCGGAGTAATGGCATCCAGCACTGGCAGGTTGATCGACAGCAACGTGCGGACCTGAGCCGTTTTCACATAGATTCTGTTGGGACCCAATGGATCCTGCGCTGCATGCTTTGGATTACCGATTGCTGATAACTGCGGTGGTTCAAGCACCTGCACACGGGCAGTGATTTGCGCCAACCCTGCGATATTGATTGGTAGCGTCGCCACCAACCCGTTTTTCTTGTTGGCGAGCTGTACGACAGCCTCGATCAAGTCGAACACTTTCAGGTTGGTTGCCAACGCGGCCAGGTTACTTCCAGTCTCGACATGGAGCATGGTTCCCAGCACCACCGTCGTGGCGCCCGCCGCAACCTTGATTGCCTGCAGGCTCGCGATGGTTGCTGTGGCGCCTAGCGTTCCACCAGGATCAAGAACATTAATCGCGGTCTGGACCAACTGGCTGACGGCGATAGTGCTTCCTAGCACCTGATCGTAGCCACTGGCGCTGAGGTTAAGGTCGACTTTCAATCGATCAAGGAAACCGAGCAGGCTGATGTTAGTGGTCACCAATCCGTTCCAGCCCGCGACACTGAGGTTGACACTGCCTCCCAACAAACCGCCGAACAATGCATTGAGAGCGGCCGATTTGCTGGTGTCGACGCTTAGCGCAGTACTTCGAATCGTGAGCGATGCGAGCGGTGGTGGCAACGCAGCCACCGCTGTGGCACTCAGGTTCATGGTTGAGTTGGCGGGAGCGCCGCCGAACATTGCGCTGAGACCGCCGGCCAGACTCTGCGGCACCACATGGCTGGCAATCACCTGGATCGCCTCGCTTTTGCTTGCGTCAGTCGCGAATACCCGAATATTGCCGGCGTTAACGTTCACCACGCCGCAAGCAACGGCCAGTGCGCGGCCGACGCTGGGGATGGCGAAACCATTGCGTTGGGCACTGGCGGTGGCGTAGGTGACGGCGGAGGTGCCGGCCAGGCAGTCACCGCCCCGTGTGGCGGCTTCCAGCGCGGCCATGTCGGCGACGCGTTGCAGGTTGCGTTTTTCCAGGTAGAGCCGGCCGGTGTCGACCACGACCACCAGGCACAGCAGCGCCGCCGCCATGGTCAACGCCGCCATCAAACCAATCGCCCCCCGTTGCCGGACCGGTCCACGAAACTGCATGCGGGGAGACATCGCGCACTCCTTTGCCGGTGCACAGCCGGGGGCTTTCTCCGTTGGTGATGAGCAGTGTAGACAAGGGTTGAGCAGACTGCTGGCAACTCGCCAGCAAAAACACCACAAATCAAAATGTGGGAGCAGGCTTGCTCGCGAAGAGGCCTTTACATCCAGCATCTTTGTTGAATGTAAGTCCGCCTTCGCGAGCAAGCCCCCACATTGGTCAGGGGGTGTTAGTGAGCCAGCTTGGGTGGGTAGTTAGCCAGGATGCGCTTCACGTTTTGGTGTATCGCATTGCTGCGATCCTCCGGGTTCGGCGAGCCGCTGAGCAGTTGTTCGTCGCTGCCACGCCATACCAGCTTGCCGTCCTTGCCGTCGAGCAGGTCAATCTGGATGGTCGCCACTTTGTAACTGACGTTACGGGTTTCGTTGTAAATCGGCGCGCCCCAGTAACCGTTCCAGGGGTTGCCATAACCGCCGCCATAGTTAGTGGTGACTTGTTGCTGGCGCTCTTCGACGATCAGGTAGGTTTGCACGTTCAAGTCGCCCTTGGTGCCGCTGGCGGCCGGACGCAAGCCTCGCTGATCTAGCTGATCGGTCACGGCTTCGCGGATACGACGTTCGGTCAGGTCACTCTTGATTCGCGGGTCATCGGGGCGGTATTGCACGGTGGGCTCTTTCCAGCTCCAGCTGCGGTAGGCGGAAAAATCGCGGCTGGCGTCAAAGTCATAATTGACCGGGTTGGCAGCGCAGGCACTGAGCAGCGCGGCCACAGCCAGTACAGCGAGACGGCGGTACATGATCTTTCTCCGGTTGAGGCCTGCGAAGGCTTATTAACTAAAGAAGCTAACTGGGAGGATACGCCGACACTGCCTTTTCTACAGCCTTTCGCAGGGCATCGGCTTGCTCACTCTGGCTGCCGCTTTGGCCGGTTTCGGCGCTGGCGCTCCAAACGGGCTGGCCGGTGCCGGCGTCGTACAGATCCACCTGCACCACCAGGACTTGCTCCTGATAGGTACGCACGATCGGCACGCTGCCGTACATGCCGTAACCGCTGCCATAGTGGTTGTAACCGCCATAACCGCCACCGTAATAACCGTAGTCGTCCTGTTGCTGGAGCAAGCGGGTTTCCAGGTGCAGGTTGGCGCTGACAAACAGGTCGGCTAGACGGTTATCGTGCAGAGGACGCAAGCCGCGCTGATCGAGGGCATTGCTGACCACTTCGGCCACCTGCGCCGAGTATGCCCAGTTGGTACCCGGCGGCAGGCGTCCGTCGAGCCACGCCCAGCTGCGATAACGCCCGTAGTCACGGGGCGCCGCCGGGTAGGCGCTACGGTCGAAAACCTTGGCGGCGCCGGGCGGCGCCGGCGGAATCGGGTTGGACGACGCCACATACGGGTTGCTGCCCTGACAGGCCGCCAGCCCGAGACAGATCACCAGTAACCCTGAACGACTTTTCATTTCGAGCTCCGATCAGACCGGCCGACAGATCCAGTGCAAATAGCGCCCGAGCCCGGCAAAGCTCGGGTGACGACGGTGGGCCAGCTCCATTTCGAGCAGGTCCACCAGCTCGGCGCGAGCCTGGAATTCCACCGGCATATAGTCGTGAAAAACCCGCACGCCACTCTGGGTTTCGACCTGCCACAGGCCTTCAAGTTGCGCCGCCAATTCACGCGGATCCAGCGGTTGTTGCGGGGTCAGGCTCTGCTTTTCGCCAGCCATGTCGTTCTTGCGCATCTTGCGAAAGTGGCCCTTGAGCAGGTTGCGGTAAATCAGTGCATCGCGGTTGTAGAAGGCCAGGGACAACCAGCCGTCTTTTTTCGTCAATTGATGCAATACCGGCAAAATCGCGTGAGGTTCGGCGAGCCATTCCAGTACGGCGTGGCACAGCACCAGGTCGTAGGGTTCGGTGAGCTGACCGAGCAGTTCCTGCCACGGTGCCTGAATGAACGTCGCGCTCTGCCCGGCTTCGGCGAAACGTTGACGAGCGCCTTCGAGCATCGGCTCGGCGGGCTCGGCCAGCGTGACGTCATGACCGCGCTGGGCTAGCCACAACGACATGTGGCCCAGGCCGGCGCCGATGTCGAGCACGCGCAGCGGTCGGTCCGGCAGGGTTTCGGCCAGGTCGGCCTGAAGCACCGCCAGGCGGATCGCGCCTTTGGCCCCGCCATAGATTTTTTCGGCGAAGCGTGTCGCCAGTTGATCGAAATGACGATCACTCATCAGCTGAACCTCTTTTCACTGTCCGCCAGTTTGCTGCGCACGACTTCATTCATGTCCAGCCCCAACTCGCTGCACAGCAGCAATAAATAGAGCACGATGTCGCCCACTTCCTGCCCGGCGTGGGCGAGTTTGTCGGCCGGCAGCTGACGCGACTGGTCTTCGGTCAGCCACTGGAAAATCTCCACCAGCTCGGACATTTCCACGCTGGCGGCCATGGCCAGGTTTTTCGGGCTGTGAAATGGGCGCCAGTCGTTGCGGTCACGGATGGCGTGCAGGCGTTCGGTCAGTTCAACAAGGTTCATCGGGCTCTCCTGAAGGCGTATAGCTTCGGGGGGATGATGAGTGAAGGCAAGCGGCAAGCGCTGCAAAACCACTATGCTTGCAGGGAACTCGCCACTGCGATCAATGGCCCAAGGCTCAACCACTTTCATCAGGACGTTAACGACATGCAGGTAGAAGGTTTTTTCGAATGGCTCGGCCAGGCGCTCGGTTCGGTCATCCGCTTTATCGTTGACGCCCTCAGTGGTCTGTTCAATCTGTTGAGCCACGCCGGTGGCAACTTTGTCGATGGGTTGTCCCGGACCCTGGGGATGGACACCTCGATCATCAGCATCATTGCGCTGATCCTGGGGTTGATGCTGTTGTGGTCGGCGATTCGGGCATTCATGAATGCGTCGGTCATCATGGGGATTATCTGGTTGATGCTGGGACTGTGGCTGCTGAGCTGGATCATTCACTAACACCGAAATCCCCCCGGTGGGAGCGGGCTTGCTCGCGAAAGCGGCGGTACATCCAACATTGATGTGTCACAAAGACCGCCTTCGCGAGCAAGCCCGCTCCCACATTGGATCGCTGCAGATTTCGAATGTGTCGCTACAATGCCGGCTTCGCCAAGGAGCCTGCATGTCCAACCTGATTGCCGACTGGCGTGACCGCCCGACCCATCGCCGGGTCTGGGCGCTGGCTGCACCAATGATTCTGTCGAACATGTCCGTACCGCTGGTGGCGCTGGTCGACAGTACGGTCATCGGCCACCTGCCGCACGCCCATCAGTTGGGCGCCGTCGCGGTCGGGGCCAGTTTGTATACCTTCCTGGCCTGGGCCATGGGTTTTCTGCGCATGGGCACTACCGGTTTCGCGGCGCAGGCTGCCGGACGCGGGGATGGCGCGGCGTTGCGGCAGATTTTGCTGCAAGGCCTGTTGCTGGCCATGGGCCTGGCGTTTGTCCTCGGTGCTGTGGGTGTGCCCTTGAGCGGCGTCGCACTGCACTTCATGCAACCCTCGGCAGAACTGGATCAACTGACCCGCGAGTTTTTCCACACCCGACTGTTCGGACTGCCGGCGGCGCTGGCCAGTTATGCACTGGTCGGCTGGTTCCTCGGTACCCAGAACGCCCGGGCGCCGCTGGCGATTCTGCTGAGCACCAACCTGGTGAACATCGCGCTGAACCTCTGGTTCGTCCTCGGGCTGGAATGGGGCGTGGTCGGCGCAGCCCGCGCCTCGGTGATTGCCGAATGGACCGGCGCACTGATTGGCTTGCTGATGACGCGCAGAGCCTTGCGAGCCTACCCCGGTCACATCGTCTGGGCCGCGTTGGCGCTGTGGCAGAGTTGGCGACCATTGCTGGCGGTCAATCGCGACATCTTCATACGGAGCCTGGCGCTGCAATCGGTGTTTTTCCTGATCACCGTGCAGGGTGCGCGCCTTGGTGATGCCACCGTTGCCGCCAACGCCCTATTGCTCAACGGCTTGCTGCTGACGGCCCACGCACTGGACGGTTTGGCGCATGCCGTGGAAGCCCTGTGCGGGCACGCCATTGGCGCCCGTGATCGAGAGGCGTTGCGCCGCTCTCTGGTGGTCGCCTGCGGCTGGTCATTGCTGGCGAGCCTGGGCTTTGCCGTGCTGTTTGCGTTCGCCGGGCATTTGTTTATCGAGATGCAGACAAACATCCAGAGCGTGCGCGACACCGCGTTCATTTACCTGCCCTACCTCGCCGCGCTGCCGCTGATTGCGGTGTGGAGTTACCTGCTCGACGGGCTGTTCATCGGCGCTACTCGCGCCCGGGAAATGCGCAACGGCATGCTGCTGACCGTGTTTTTGCTGCTGCCCTTCGCCTGGGCGCTGCAAGGCCTGGGCAATCACGGCCTGTGGATAACGTTCCTGTTATTCATGTTGCTGCGCAGCGTGACCCTCGGCCTTATTGCCTGGCGCTTGCGCATGAACGACGGCTGGTTCGCCGGCAAAACTCACTGAGGCGGCGAGTCTTTGATGAACGCCGCCACTTCATCGAGCACCGGTGCCAAGCCCCGCATCGGGCGCGACAACGTCGCCACCAGCGTGGCGTGCCCGGTGCGGGAAAAGTAGAAGTCCTGAACCGGCACTCCGGCTTCGCGCAACTTCAGCGCCAGGCCACCGGTATTGCGCGTCGGGTTGACCAGCTTGTCGTCGCGCGAAGCCATCAACAACGCCGGCGGCGCACCGCGACTGACATGGTTGATGGGCTGCGATTGCGGCGGTGAATCCGGCCAGAAGAACACCGGGCGCACGTCGCGATTTTCGATCGGTAAAAAATCATAAGGCCCGGCCAACCCTATCCAACCGCTGATGTCATGTGGCGACAGGCCAACCGCGCCGAGCAAGCCAGGGTCCAGTGCCAGCATCGCCGCGTTGTATGCTCCGGAACTATGGCCCATCAAATACAGGCGCCGCGGGTTGCCGGAAAACTGTCGGATGTGTTCGTGGGTCCAGGCCACCGCTTTGGCGCCATCTTCAAGAAACAGCGGATAACGCACCTGCGGATACAACCGATAATCCGCCAGCACTGCAACAATGCCCCGGGACGCCAGCGCCTCGCCGACGAAACCGTAATCACTGCGCGAACCGCTGTTCCAGCTGCCGCCGTAGAAGAACACCACCACCGGTGCATTCCTGGCCGGACGTCGAGGGACGTAGATATCGAGTTTCTGCCGCGGATCATCGCCATAGGCAATGCCCTCGGTCTTGTCGAACGTGTTGTCCGGGGTCAGGGCATTGAGCATCTTCAACGGCGAGCAAGCCGTCATCGATGCCAGCAGCACACCGCCCAGAATCACGCCGAACAGCTGCCGGTTATTACTCGCCATCGATGTCGCCTCGCGGTCAGGGTTGGGGGTTCTGCCACAGGTTGCGCAGGCTACCGAGACGTTCTTGCTGAGTGATGCCGGGCAGTGGTGATTCCGGCAACGCGCCAGGATTCTGCAAGCGAAGCCACAACCAGTCATCGAGGACCACACGCTCGGTGAAACCCAGCGCCAGCCCTTCCTGAAGATGGGACCACAGCCGATTGTAATCGGTCCCGACAGATTGGCTCCAGCGCCAGGCATGCTGCTCCAGCAGGCAGGTTTGCAGAGCGTCTCGCTGACGCGCGCTGAGGTCTTCCTCGATGCCTAGCGGTTTGACGGCGAGCCCCGGATTGAACAACTGCTGCCAGCCCTGACAACCGATGGCCCGATCAGCCCAGGTTCCACCGAACCAGCGCATCTGGCTGATCGGACCGAGCCAGCGACTCAGCTCCCGGGCATCGCACGCATCGAAAAAGTAGCTGGCCGTATTGGGGTTGTAGTAACTCAGCAAGGCGCGATGATGCAGGCCAACGGTGACGGTAAGCATGCGGCGTAAATGCTTGAGCAACTGTGACGCAGGCGCCTGACTGAGCAGCCACAACCCGCTCCAGAGATGGGGTTCGCGCAGGCAACGTTCGGCCAGTGCCGGGCATCCCTTGAGGTCGACCAGCACCGGCCCGTGATCCCGTAACGTCTGCCATTCAGTGTCGTCAAACAGCCGGTATTGGCGGACGCAGGCAAATGGTTGCCGCAGCGTTGTTCCGGTCCCGGGTACGCCCGTCACATCGAGCAATAGCCATTGTGAAGTTGAATTGCGAGCCTGGGCGGCAATCATGGTGCACTGCTCTGGCCAAGCTGTGTCGCTGCCCGGCAAGCGCAAAGGACTTGTGTGCAATGAACGAAACTACCCCCGCCGGGCAGCAGGCACAGCAACACCAGCGGTTCGCTGGACTGTAACAGGCGCAACAATCCATCAACCGATACCTTGTTATCGGTCACCGCAGCGGGCTGAGCATCGGCCAAGCCTGGCGCCTGGATGACTGGCGGACCGCAAAGAAATCCGGTGATGAGCGGTTGATCGGGATCGCCTTCGATAAAGCTCACCAGCACCTCAAGACCTTCTTTCATTGGCATATTGTGGGCGCCGCTCAATTCAGGCGCTATCGACAACCAACAGTGGCTGGGGGCCGCGCCTTCGCCCTGATAGAGCCAGTCAAATTGCACCGCGACAGGTCTGGCTACATCGGGTTGAGGCTCATCGACTTCGACCACCCAAGCCCGTTGCAGGCTGTGCATTCGGGGGCCAACAGCCAAATTCGCCGGCACAAAAGGCAACTCTGCGCCGTCCTGAACATGCCCGTCGCCCAAGACCAGGCAATGACCACGCCTGCGGTGCTCGAAGTGATAATGCAGGCGTTCCTGCGCGCATAGCCGTTGGAAAAACTGCAGGTCCGACTCCTGAAACTGCGTGCAGAAATCCCGAGGCGGGTAATCACCGGTTAACTCGAAACGCCGGTCCTTGCCGGCGATGCCATGCTCCTTGAGCACTTGGGCGAGGATCTCAGGCACCGAACGGTTGCTGAAAATACGCTGGCTGAACCGCAGGGCCAGACAAGCCAGTTTCGGCCTCAGGCGCACTCGACAACGCCTGGGTGTGGCGCCCTCTCCGGCCTGGACAAGCTCATGCAACTGTCCGTGAAAACCTTTTCCCGGCGGACCCAAATACAAAAAGGCCGGCCGGTACAGCAGGCTTGCCAGGTCGAGTGCCGGATCGTCGATCAGCAGCTCCATGTTGAACTCAAAAGGTTCGCTGATCGCTTCACTTCCGGTAAAGGCCAAGACCGCAAAGGGATCGGGCAGGCCCTCTACATCCAGACGAAATGACGGCTCGTTGGCTGGATCGAACATCGGCGATTCTCTACAGGAGGGGCGGCTGGGGATTCTCTCCGAGAGAGTTGGCCGAGTAGAGAGCTGAACGACAACTTAGGAAATGACCTACGCGAAAAGAAGACCACATCGCAGGGATAGACGTGGATGTGAGTCATTTCGCTGGAAATAAGAGACGCGTCGCACCAGGTCATCTGAAATTTCCGCAGCGTGCGGAACATTTTCAGACAACCTGATGGGAGCGGTGACCTACCTTACGAAGACAGGTAAGACGAACGGGTCAGGCCCAGGCGCAGAGCGTCGAGGAACTGGGTGCGCTCGGCAGCGGTGATGCGGGCACTGGCGCACTTGTCGCGGTAGTGGGTCATCAACTCTTCCGGCGACAAGTGCACATAACGCAGCATGTCTTCAATGGTGTCGTGGGTTTCGATACCGGCGTGGTACACGCTGCCATCGGCGTTCTGGTAGATGTTCACCGAGTCGGTGTCTCCAAACAGGTTGTGCATGTCGCCGAGGATTTCCTGGTAAGCGCCGACCAGGAAGATCCCCAGCAGGTAGTCTTCACCCTCGTTCAGCGCGTGCACCGGCAGGCTGGTTTCGATGCTCTGCTCGTCGACGTATTGCTTGATCTTGCCGTCGGAGTCGCAGGTCAGGTCTTGCAGCACGGCGCGGCGCAGCGGCTCTTCATCGAGACGGTGCAGCGGCAGGATCGGCAACACCTGGCCGATGGCCCAGGTGTCCGGCAGGCTCTGGAACACCGAGAAGTTGCAGATGTACTTGTCGGCCAGCTTGTCGTTGAGTTCGTCGAGCACCTGGCGGTGCGAACGCTGACGGGCTTTCAACGAGTTGTGCAGGCGACGGCACACGGCGAAGTAGCATTGCTCGGCCAGGGCTTTTTGCGCCAGGGTCAGCTTGCCATCGGCATACTGGGTGGCCACGTCGCTCATGTAGTGCGTCGCGCGCCAGTAGGTTTCGGTGACCATCTCGATGTCGGTCGGGCCCAGCAGGTCAACCAGCCACTGCACGGTTTCCGGCAGTTCTTCTTTGTTGTCGATCTGCGGCACGTCGTCGTTGTGTTTCTCGACGTCGGTGACCTGCACCACCAGCATGGCGTGGTGAGCGGTCAGGGAGCGACCGCTTTCAGAGAAGATGTTCGGGTGCGGCAGGTTCTGCGCGTCGCAGAATTCCTTGAGCATCCCGACCACGACACCGGCGTAATCGTCCATGTCGTAGTTGATCGAACTGGCGTTACGCGAATGCGTACCGTCGTAGTCCACGCCCAGACCGCCGCCCACGTCGATGTGATCCACCGGCAGGCCGAGGTTGCGCAACTCGCCGTAGTAACGAATCGCTTCCTTGAAACCGTGCTGGTAGTCCGCCAGGTTGGCGATCTGCGAGCCCATGTGGAAGTGCAGCAGGCGAATGCCCTGATCCAGGCCAGCCGCGCGGAAACGCTCGACCACCGACAGCAACTGCGCCGCCGACAGACCGAATTTGGATTTTTCGCCGCCGGTGTCCGCCCATTTGGACGAGGCCAGGGACGACAGACGTACGCGCAGGCCGACCTGAGGCTTGACCTTCAGCGACGCCGCTTCTTCGATCACCAGGCCGACTTCGGATTCTTTCTCGATCACGATGAAGACGTTGTGACCCAGCTTCTGGCCCATCAGCGCCAGACGGATGAACTCGCGGTCTTTGTAACCGTTGCAAACGATGGTGCCGCCCTTCGGCGCCAGTGCCAATACCGCCAGCAGCTCAGGCTTGGAGCCGGCTTCCAGACCGATGGAGACGTCCTGGGTGGCGATGATGTTTTCGATCACCGCTTCCTGCTGGTTCACCTTGATCGGGTACAGCGCGGTGTACTTGCTCTGGTATTCCAGA
>Ga0302169_10000021_pt1 | contig 48914 bp, 43 predicted proteins | sample I_Fen_N1_3_FD_193493 | JGI IMG/M metagenome (GOLD analysis project Ga0302169, IMG submission 193493) | Peat permafrost microbial communities from Stordalen Mire near Abisko, Sweden - I_Fen_N1_3 | ecosystem: Environmental > Terrestrial > Soil > Wetlands > Permafrost | place: Sweden: Abisko...
CTCACCGCGAGACAGGGTCATGGCCGGCCAGGCGCTCAGCGTCATGCCGGCGTAAGGCGTGTAATCGACGTTGTGGTGCAGCATTTCGTTGCACAGGTGCACCGACTCACCTTCGTTCCAGATCACCAGGTCGGCATCAGCACCAATAGCGATGCTGCCCTTGCGCGGATACAGCCCATACAGCTTGGCGGCATTAGTGGAGGTCAGCGCAACAAAGCTTTGCGCGGTGATGCGCCCACTGCGCACGCCTTCAGACCAGAGCAGTGCCATACGGGTTTCGACACCGGGAATGCCGTTGGCGATCTGGTCGAACGACACCTCTTCACCGTGGGCCTTCTTGCCATCCGGGCCATCGAAGCGAAACGGTGCGTGGTCTGACGAGAAAATCTCGAACGAGCCGTTCTCCAGGCCATCCCAGATCACCTGCTGGTTTGCGGCATCGCGCGGCGGCGGGCTGCAGATGCACTTGGCACCTTCAAAGCTGTCGTCACACCCCAGCGAGTCGGCAGTCAGGAACAGGTACTGCGGGCAGGTTTCGGCGTACACCTTCAACCCCTGGCTCTGGGCCCAGCGAATCTGCTCCACGGCCTCGCGACCCGACACGTGCACGATCAGGATCGGTACGTCCACCAGCTCCGCAAGGGCGATGGCACGATGGGTCGCTTCGCGCTCCACCAGCATCGGACGCGACGCACTGTGGTAGCGCGGCGCAGTCAGCCCGGCCGCCAGCAATCGCTCGGTCAGCCAAGCAATGCAATCGCTGTTCTCGGCGTGGAGCATCACCATGGCGCCCTCACGGCGCGCGACCGACAACGTCTCGAGAATCTCCCGGTCGCCCAGCTTCAGCGCATCGTAGGTCATGTAGATCTTGAACGATGTGTAGCCTTCAGCAATCAGGGCTGGCAGTTCTTCACGCAGCACCTGCGGTGTGGGGTCGGTGACGATCAGGTGGAAGGCATAATCGATCACCGGCTTGTTACCCGCACGACGATGGTAATCATCGACGGCAGCGCGCAGGCTTTCGCCCTTCTGCTGGCAGGCGAACGGGATGACGGTGGTGGTGCCGCCGCAGGCCGCCGAGACCGTGCCGCTGAAGAAGTCATCGGCCATCACCGAGCCGTCGCCCGTCGGCTGGTCGAGGTGCACGTGACTGTCGATGCCACCGGGGGTGACATGCCGGCCTGCCGCGTCGATTTCCTGGTGACCTTGCGCCAGGTCCAGGCCGAGGGAGACGATGCGCCCATCACGAATACCGATATCGCTGGTGAACGTGTCCGCGGCGGTTACCACGCGCGCGTTGCGAATCACCGTATCAAAAGGTTGCATATCAGGCCTCTTGCAGAAGTAACCGGCCCCAGCCGGTCAGGCGGCGCATGTCTACGCCTGTGGTTTCAACATGTCCCGGACCACTGTGGCAACGTTGTCGAATACCGGCTTAGTTACCCATCACCTCGTCCAGTGCCTGCTCGAGGGTGCTGACCGTGCGCTCGATATTGTGCAACTTCTCGAGTCCGAACAGACCGATGCGGAACGTCTGGAAGTCGGCCGGCTCGTCGCATTGCAACGGCACTCCGGCGGCGATCTGCAGGCCGTGGTTGGCAAATTTCTTGCCGCTCTTGATGTCGGCATCATCGGTGTAGCTCACCACTACGCCAGGGGCCTGAAAGCCGGCGGCGGCCACGCTTTTGAAGCCTTTGCCGGTCAACATGGCGCGCACCCGATCGCCCAAAATCTGTTGTTCGCCGCGGACCTTGTCGAAACCGTAGGCTTGCGTCTCTTTCATCACTTCGTTAAATCGCGCCAGGGAATCGCTGGGCATGGTCGCGTGGTAGGCATGGCCGCCCTGTTCGTAGGCCTGCATGATCTGAAGCCACTTTTTCAGGTCGCAGGCGAAGCTGCTGCTCTGCGTCTGCTCGATGCGCTCGAGGGCCAAAGAACTGAGCATCACGAGGGCGCAGCAAGGGGAGGCGCTCCAACCTTTCTGCGGTGCGCTGATCAACAGATCGACTGCGCATTTGTGCATATCAACCCACAGCGTGCCCGAGGCGATGCAGTCCAGCACGAACAGGCCTCCGACCGCATGCACGGCGTCTCCGACGGCCCGCAGGTACTCGTCGGGCAGGATAATCCCTGATGAGGTTTCAACGTGAGGGGCGAAGACCATCTGCGGCTTCTGCGCCGCAATGGCGGCCAGCACTTCGTCCAGAGGGGGTGGGGCGTAGGCCGCCTGGCGACCTGTTTCGACGGGGCGGGCTTTCAGCACCGTGGTGGCCGCCGGGATGTTGCCCATCTCAAGGATCTGGCTCCAGCGATAACTGAACCAGCCGTTGCGTATCACCAGGCATTGCTGGTTGGTGGCAAACTGTCGCGCCACCGCTTCCATGCCGAATGTGCCGCTGCCCGGAACCACCGCAACGGCCTGGGCGTTGTAGACCTGTTTCAGGGTCGTGGAAATGTTCTTCATCACGCCTTGAAATGACTGCGACATGTGGTTGAGCGAGCGGTCGGTGTAGACCACCGAGTACTCGACCAGCCCCTCGGGATCGATACTGGGATATAGCTTTGACATGGGGTGACTCCTTTGGCAGAGATGTCAGTTGTATCGACCCTGCCCTAAGCCTTGGCAAATGACAAGATTGCTCGGGATTGAGCGACTTCTGTCGTGCGGCTGGCTGTTCCCCTGAACTCTTTCAGCACCGTGGGGAATAGCCCATCATTTTTTTAATCCGGCATGATTGCCACGCCATCAAGTTCGTTCAAGCCAGGCACGGGCGATTTCTTCGCGTGTAGCAAACCAGACACCGCTGTGCTGATTAGCGTACTCGATGAATTGCTTGATCGCCCTGACCCGCCCGGGGCGGCCCACCATGCGCGGGTGCAGCCCGATCGACATCATGCGTGGTCCTTCAGCCGACTCTTCATAAAGGACCTCAAAGCTTTCTTTCATGTACTCGAAAAAGTCCGATGCCTGCGAAAGCCCCGGCGAGTTCCAGTAGCGGAAATCGTTCACGTCGGCGGTGTAAGGCACCACGAGGTGACGCTTGCCCTCGACGTCGACAAAGTAGGGAACATCGTCGTTGTAGGCATCGGAATCGTAGAGAAAACCGCCCTCCTCCGCGACCAGGCGACGGGTATTGACGCTCGCGCCATACCGGCAATACCAGCCAACGGGACGCTTGCCGCAGGTGCGTTCGAATGACTCGACGGCCAAACGCATGTGTTCACGCTCTTGCTCTTCCGTCAGGCGAAACACTTCCTCCCAGCGATAACCGTGGCTGCAAATTTCATGACCACCTGCGACGGCAGCGCGTGCCACATCCGGGTTCTGCTCAAAGGCGACTGCGCAAGCGTGAAAAGTCGCACGTACCGATTGCTGGTCGAGAATATCCAGGATTCGCCAGATCCCGACGCGAGAACCGTACTCGTACATCGATTCCATCGCCAGATTGCGGGTACCGTCGGGTATTGAATAACTGCCCCACTCGGTCATGGATTCCTGGTCCGGGTCGCCCATGGCGAGCGAGCGCTCGGAGCCTTCTTCGTAGTTGATCACCAGGCTGATGGCCAAACGTGCGCCATTCGGCCAGGTGCCTTGCGGGCGCTGTCTTCCATAACCCACTAAATCGCGTGCAGGTGAAACCATCGGGATATTCTCCTGAAGTGACTGGTTAAATAAGTACGTGGCGAAAGTCGCGACTTAGCAGTCGATATCTTTCAGCCGGTCATGGCTAAAGGTGCTGTCCGATTGCCAATCGCTGAAGGCCAGCCCCATGGCCAGGGTTTGTGCAATACAGAACGAAGCGGTGAGCGAGCGAAAGCCCAATAATTCGGCGTCATTGACCTCAATCACGGTGTCAGCCATCTGCCCGATAGGGCTCAGAACGCTGTCAGTGATCGCCACCAAAGTCACGCCTGCGGCCCGCGCCAGACGACACGCCTCAACGGTGTCATGGGCGTACGGTGGAAAGCTGACGGCTATCAATAAATCATCATCGGCAATCGCGCTGACCTGCTCCGGCAACGTGCCGCCAGCACCGCTGATGTGCACGGTCCGCCGCCCCACACGACTTAACGCGTAGCTCAGATACGCCGCTACCGGAAACGCGCGGCGCATGCCGATGACGAAGGTGGTGCGCGCGACCTGCAGATGGGCGATGGCCTCTTCGATATTGGCCTGTTCGCCGCCTTCGGCCAGGTGTTCCAGAGAAACGATATTGGCCTGGCTGAACTCACGCAGAATCCCGCCGACGTCGCTCGGGTCTTCCAGCAACGTCTCACCACCGTAGTGCCGAATACGCTCGCTGTGGGTATCGGCAACCTGCTGCAAGGGTGCGCGAAACAGCCGCTGCAAATCCTTGAAACCTGCAAAGCCAAGCGCCTGAGCCAGCCGAATATAGGCTGCAGGCGCAATGTTTGAGCGCTTACCCAGTTCGGCCACCGTATTGAGTGCAATCTCATGCGGGTTGTCGATCAGGTATCGGGCAGCATCGCGCAGACGACCAGTCAGTTGTTCGTGCTGGGCCGCTATACAGTCGCGCAGCTCTGCAAGGGTTTCAGGTAAGGCCATAATGAAGGCTCATAAAGTTAGAAGTGTGTGCGCCTGTCAACGCAACGCAGTGATTGCCTGATCCAGCGCAGTGATGAGGCGGTCGACTTCTTCCAGGGTGTTGTAATGCGCCAATGATACCCGCACTACCCCGCCAAACTGGTCAAGCCCAAGGAATTCGATAAGTCGCCGCGCATAGAAGTCACCAAAGCGAATGCCGATCCGGTGCTCGTCGACCCTGCGTACAACCTCCTCGGACTGAACGCCTTCAACCACGAAACTGATCGTTGGCACTCGATTGCGAGTATCCCTTTTGCCAATGATGCGAACGCCCTCGCGCTGGCGCAAAAATGCCAGCAGACGCTCGGCGAGCAAATCTTCCTGCACTTCGAAGGCATCGAACGCAGCCTGCATGCACTTGCGCTCGCTGCCTTGTGCGCCAAGCCGGGTGCTGATGTCGAGCAAGTAGTCGGTAATGCCGATGCAACCGAAGGACAACTCATAGTTGACGTTGCCCGGCTGCAATTTGTAAGGCACCACATCCTGACCGATAAAGAAGTGGTTAAGGCTCGGCAACTCCAGCAACAAGTAACGACGTCCCCAGAGCACAGCAAAGTGCGGGCCGAAAGTTTTGTAGAAGCTGTAGACGTAGAAATCCGCTCCGCTGGCCTGGACATCAACCAGTCGGTGTGGCGCATAAGCAACAGCGTCCACGCACAGCTTGGCGCCCACCGCATGCACACGTCGCGCAACCTCGGCGACTGGATTGATCGAGCCGAGAATATTCGAGGTGTGGGTCATGGCCACATAACGGGTTTTGTCATTGAGCAAGACCTGCAGGTCATCCAGCTCCAGCTCACAACTGTCCTGGTTGACCTGCCAAACGCGCAGGGTCGCACCGCGGCTTTCGCACAGCTTGACCCATGGGCCGATGTTAGCTTCGTGATCGCAATTGGTGACGACGATTTCATCGCCTGGAACGATTGACGGAGCGATAGCACGACACAGTATTTGCAACAAGTGGGTGGTCGAACCGCCCATGATCACTTCTTCGGGATGCTCGGCGTTGATCAATTGCATCACCGAGTGCCGCGCCCGCATCACTCGCGCCCCAGCGTCGACGGAAGGTTGGTAGGAAGCGCCCAGTTGCACGCTGCTGTTGAGCAGGTAATCAACGACCCGCTCAGCGACGGTGCTCAGCACCATCGAACCACCGGCGTTATCCATGTAGGCATAGCCATCGGCCAGACCTGGAAATTGCTTGCGAACGTAATCAATATCGAGAGGATTCACTCTACTTTCTCCAGCCGGATTCAATGATGCAAGATGGCCTGCAGGAACGCTCGTGTGCGAGGTTCTTGAGGTGCGGTAAAAAACGGTTCAGGGATGTTCTGCTCAACAATGCGTCCGCTTTCCATGAAGATCACCCGGTCGGCGACCCGACGGGCAAAGCCCATTTCATGAGTAACCACGACCATCGTGACGCCGGAGCGAGCGAGGTTTTGCATGACATCGAGCACCTCGCCAACCATTTCCGGGTCCAGCGCCGAAGTCGGTTCATCGAACAGAATCGCGCGAGGTTCCATGGCCATGGTGCGGGCAATGGCAACACGCTGCTGTTGGCCGCCAGACAGTTGGCTCGGGTATTTGTGCGCGTGATCGCCCATACCGACCTTCACCAAAAGATCCTTGGCCCGCGCGTGCGCATCACGCCGACTCAGCCCGCGAACACGGATCGGTGCCAGCGACACGTTGTCGAGAACGGTGAGGTGCGGATAGAGGTTGAAGCTCTGAAACACCATACCGACTTCACTACGGATGGCGCTCAGTCGCGGACCATTTTCAACCCGCTCCCCGCCCACGCGAATATCGCCCTTCTGGTAGTCTTCAAGCAGATTGATGCAGCGGATCAAGGTCGATTTTCCCGAGCCGGACGGGCCAAGAATGACCACCACTTCACCTTCTTCAACCTGCAGGTTGATGTCGCTCAACGCTTTGAAGTTGCCGTAGTACTTGTCGAGCTTTTCGATGTCGATCAAGGTGCTCATGCGGTTTTTCCTCCAGAGGCATTACGACGCTCAACCCAGCTGACCATTTGCACCAGCGGCAACAGCAGCAACAGATACAGCAAGGCGGCTCCAACCAGTGGTGTCGGGTTCGCAGCCAGTGCCTGTGCCTGGGTCGCCTGCTTCAGCAAGTCAGGCATCGCTACCACCGAGGCGAGCGCCGTGTCTTTCATCACGTTGATGCAGTTGCTGGTCATGGGCGGCATTACGATGCGGATGGCTTGCGGCAAAACAACGTCGCGCATGGTGTTGAAGAAACTCATGCCTTGAGAAGCCGACGCTTCGAACTGGCCACGGGGAATGGCCTCGATGCCTGAACGAAAAATCTCTGCACTGTAAGCGCATGATACAAGCGAGAGCGCACTGGCCGCGGCCGCAAAAGAAGACAGTCGGATACCCACAAAAGGCAGCGCGTAATAGATGAGGACCAGCAAAACCAGCAATGGAATGGAGCGCATGATATCGATGTAGATACGCGCAAGCGCTCGAACGGGTGCATAGGAGTACAACCGCAGCAATGCCAGCAACAGCCCGCCCACCAGACCCAGGGCAATACTCACCACCCCAAGCACAATGGTCACGCCCAGACCGCGCATCATCAGCGGAAGCGAATCGACGAGCACGTTCCAGTTGAAGAATGTCTGCAAAAGATCCATGGGATACCTCGGTCAATACAAGTGGCGAACAGGTGTCGCCACTTTCACGCATTATCGGCAGGGCTTACTTGAGGACAGCGGTCACTTTCATGGTGCTCGAATCTTTATCGGCGTCAGCGCCGAACCACTCCTTGTGAATTTTTCCGAGCGTGCCGTCTTCTTTCATCTTGCTGATGATGTCGTTGACCTGATCGCTCATCGCCCAGCCTTTGGCGTGCATCAGCGAGTAGCGTTCATCGGTGGGAATACGCGCCACGATGGTGTATTGCGGTTTGTCCTTGATGTAATAGAGCACCGCAGGAATGTCGCTGAGGTAGCCATCGATTCGTCCGGAAGCCAGATCGAGCATGGCTGGCGATAGCCCTTCATAACGCGAAACATCGGCAAACTTGTACTCATCTTTATGTTGGTTAATCCACATGTCACCCGTCGAGCCAGTATCGACACCCACCACCTTGTCTTTCATGTCAGCCAGGCTTTTGACCTTGGAAGTGGTCAGTGCGGTAAGCGACTGGTCGCTGTCGAAGTAAGGCTGCGCAAAGGCTACCGACTCCAGGCGTTTCGGGGTAATGGTGATTGAGGAAATTGCGATATCGACACGCTTGGATTGCACGGCGCTGAACAGGCCGTTGAAGGGGATATTGACGAATTCGACGCTTTTTCCGGCGCGTTTGGCCACCTCTTTCACAACATCGACCTCGAAGCCGACAAACTCGCCTTTGGAATCCTGAAACTCCCAGGGCACGTTGCCAACGTTAGCACCTACGGTCCAGTCCGCGGCCCAGGCTGGCAGTGAAACTGCGGCCGTCATGAACAATCCCAACATCACTTTCGCTTTCATGTTTGCTCCTGATTGTTTGTTGTTTTAGGTGCTAACAGCGGTTGATCTCGTACAACGTGGGATTGAGACTAAGCCAGCGGAGCATTTATTTCAATACCGTTTATCTGTGAATTTTTTGCTCCGTCGGCATTTTTTGCTTTCCCGAAAAGGCACGCTCAAACGCTATGCATCAAAGCAACCGGTATTGAACGGGCTTTCCTTGCTGCAGACGCTTATGACGGCTAGCGCGGTGAACAAAAAACCTGCGCCTGAACGCTGATGGCGCGAAATGCCTGCATCGCGACACGCCAAAGGGAGTATCTACCAGGTTGCCGTACGCGCACTCGCGTATAAGTGGATTCCGATTCTGTACCGGGCCTGGCAGGCAAGGACTAACCTTGCAGCATGAACGATAGCTTCAGCTGTCTCAGGATCCGAGACGTTGTACAGCTTCGAATATACCGGATGGACATACCTGACCAGAATTTCGATGTAACGAATTATTTCATGGATGTTTACCTATAGAGTGGATCCTTATACGATGAGAACGGTAGCCACTGCTCTTTATCAGGCGCGAGTGAGTCATGATAATTTAGTGCATGACAAAGTGAATTAAAAATTCAACTTTGTAGGCGCGCAAAACCCGGACAGACAGATACTCGAAACCAGATACAGACTCAATAACCCCCACCTATAAATATAATATGATTGAGCATCCGAACAATGAACAATACTAGCTTACCAACTGAACCTCCCAACAATTTCAGCATAGTCATAGTGAATTACAAAACACCAGAAATCACTAAGATATGCTTAGAGTTGCTGCACCAGCACCTAGGCGACACCAATGTCCCGATATGGGTGGTTGACAACTATTCAGCCGATGAAAGCACCCAATACTTACGAACACTTGACTGGATCAACTTAATCGAACGATCTGTTTCTGAACCAGAACCAGGCCATATCGCACACGGCAAAGCACTCGACCTGGTTTTGGAGCGAATTGAAACTGATTATTTGTTTTTGATGCATACCGATACATTTATTTTCGATAAAAATGTATTCCCGATGATGCTAAACAAGTGTGAAAAAAATAAAAAGGTTGTAGCCATCGGCTGTGTAGAACAAATAAATCGTGGCACCGTTAGAACTGCTTGGCGCTTTAGTTCACGACTACTGAAACATCATTACAGACGCCTTAAAACCTCTATGGGATTACAGTCCAGAGAACCAAAACCCTATAGAGAGGTTTATTTGAAGAGCTTCTGCACATTATGGAACTGCAAACTCGTCAAACAGCACGGCATGCACTTTTCGATGGATGATCGCGTTCCTGGATATACCCTTCAAGACCGCATGAGCGAGCTTGGCTATGTCATTGAATCTTTATCGCCACGTAAAATTTTCAGCTATCTTGATCATATCCAATCGGGTACTGTCGCAGCGGCTGGTGGCTATGGAAAGTCTCATAGACGAACCAAAATGTACAATAATATACTTAAGCGCCTGAACAAAGTTGACAGTAAAACTTAAGCTTCACCGGCACGCACGAGCCGTGCGTTCGACTTTGCTTTAAGTCATCCAAAAGACGTTGTATTAAGTTATCGGAGCAACAATGGCAGTCATCACTCAAGCACTACCCATCACCCTTTCACCGGAGCTTGATTTCGACTAGAACAACGCCAGCGCCTTGGGTGACTCATTGGCCAGCCACTACGTTCAAGCTACGCCATTTCCGCACATAATCATCGACAACTTCTTACACGAAGATCTGATTGCAAGTATTTGCTCAAATTTTCCCGTCGAGCCAACCAACAACGAGATGCTCTACGAGCGCGGCTATAAAGGGCAACTAAAACGCCAAATCAGTCCAAACGAATGCTCTCCATTTTTAAAGACTATTTTCAACGCTTTCAACTCCGCGCCCATGCTGCAATTTCTTGAGAAATTAACAGGTATCGAAGGTTTGATACCTGATCCCTATTTTACCGGTGGCGGCTTGCATGAAACGAAAAGCGGTGGTTTCCTGGGGGTGCATTCGGACTTCAGGCTCAACAAAAAGCTTAATATCGAGCGCAGACTGAATATTATTATTTATCTAAATGAGGACTGGAAGGAAGAATATGGAGGCAATCTGGAACTGTGGGATGTCCACATGAAGACTTGTCTTAAAAAAATCCTGCCAATTTACAATCGCTGCGTCATTTTTAATACAGACAAAGACAGTAATCATGGGCACCCAGAGCCCTTGACAACTCCAGAGCACATTACTCGCAGGTCGATAGCGCTTTATTACTATACCGCGTGTACCTTGGCGATCGATCCAACGCAAAGAAACAAAACCCACTACAAACCAAGGCCCAAAGATCGTTTCAGTCTCAATTACTACATAACCAAATTAATCAAGAAGAAAAAATAAGCAACTCAGCCAGACGATTGAGTTCGTGCTTTTTGGGCTTTAACTTGCGAATCCGCATTCGCTCTGCACACTCAATCGCAACTATGCAATTGCTTGTTGATCTCTTCACCCCTTTGCAGCCGCTGCACCAAGTATCGTGGTTCAACTGCTAGAGAAAATCGTATGGCGCCACAAAGACATTGTCCTGATGTCATGTGTATCTCCTTTGAAGAACGAAGAGTGCCTTCGTGTCGTTTACCCGTCGAGTTTCCAAGCCCGACCGCTGATTATCAGCGACACGGAAACGATAATACCAAGGCCCACGACGCACAAGCCGGCCGATTCTGTCTTACCCATAGGCGATGGTGCAAGGCGTTGTAGCCTCCAGGTGGTAACGGAAAGCGTCATATAAACGCAGGCGATTTTTCTTGTTTAAAACAACGGTTCGCGAGGTGTGCCAAGGAATTTCGTATACCCTATCCCCATCTCACTGCAAACGACCGCCGACGTGAACCTACCCAAACTCAACGCTCCCGACCTTGGCAATACGCCTTCGACCTCGGAAATCATCACCCGCCATCTGCGGGATGCGATCGTCGCCGGTCATTTTGCCGAGGATGAACCGATTCGCCAGGACGACATTGCCCGTCAGTTCAACGTCAGCAAAATCCCGGTGCGCGAGGCGCTCAAGCGGCTGGAGGCCGAAGGGCTGGTGATGTTCCAGCGCAATCGCGGGGCGATGGTCACGCGGATTTCCGATGCGGAACTGGCGCAGATGTTCGAAGTGCGCATGTTGCTGGAAGACAAGGTGTTGCGCCTGGCCATTCCGAATATGACCGAAGACACCTTCGCCCGCGCTGAGCGTATCTGCCAGGAATTCATCGGCGAAGACGACGTCGGGCGCTGGGCCGAGCTCAACTGGGAGTTGCATTCCTGCCTTTATGAGCCGGCGCAACGACCGTTTCTGGTGAGTCTGATTCGTTCGGTCAACGACAAACTGGAGCGCTACCTGCGCATGCAGATGAGCCTGTCCGCCGGCAAGGAGCGCGCCGATCACGAGCACCGCGAGATCCTTGCGGCCTGCCGTGCCGGTGATGTCGACCTGGCGGTGAAGTTGCTGGATGAGCACATTGCCGGGGTCTGCAAAACCCTTTTCGAGCACCTGCCCCACGCGCATTGATCGCTGCGCTGACTGTGCCGATTTCGTCATCGGCACCGGTTAAATCCATCAAGCCGACACCCGACCGCACGGGCCACTCTAGCGTTCACTCAACCGAATGGACGTGGCCCTCGCATGAAAAGCATCTCCGTCATCGACTCCCACACCGGCGGCGAACCGACGCGTCTGGTGACCGCCGGTTTTCCTGATCTGGGCCGCGGCAGCATGGCTGAACGGCGCAAAATCCTCGCCGAACAGCATGACCAATGGCGTGCGGCCTGTGTGCTCGAGCCGCGCGGCAGTGATGTGTTGGTGGGCGCCCTGCTCTGCGAACCGGTTGACCCGAGCGCCTGTGCCGGGGTGATTTTCTTCAACAACAGCGGTTACCTGGGCATGTGTGGCCACGGCACCATCGGCCTGGTGGCGTCACTCGCGCACATGGGCAAGATCGGGCCCGGCGTCCACAGCATCGAAACGCCGGTGGGCACCGTTCAAGCCACCCTGCACGACGACCATTCGGTCAGCGTGCGCAATGTCCCCGCCTATCGTTATCGCAAGGATCTGGCATTGCAGGTGCCGGGGATCGGTCAGGTGACGGGCGATGTCGCGTGGGGCGGCAACTGGTTTTTCCTGATCGCCGACCACGGTTTGCGGGTAGCCGGTGACAACCTTGAGACGCTGACCGCTTACACCTACGCGGTGCAGCAAGCGCTGGAAGCCCAGGGCATTCGCGGTGAAGACGGCGGCCTGATCGATCATGTCGAGCTGTTCGCCGATGACGATCACGCCGACAGCCGCAACTTCGTGCTCTGCCCCGGCAAGGCCTACGACCGTTCACCCTGCGGTACCGGCACCAGCGCCAAGCTGGCGTGCATGGCGGCGGATGACAAGTTGCAACCGGGGCAGATCTGGCGCCAGGCCAGCGTGATTGGCAGCGAATTCGAAGGCTCCTTCGAATGGCAAGGTGAGCGCATCATCCCGACCATTCGTGGCCGCGCGTTCATCAGTGCCGAAGCGCGCTTGATCATTGAACAGGACGACCCATTCGCTTGGGGCATTCGCCCATGATCGAGGGGCGTGTAGCCGATGTCATCGTCATCGGTGCTGGCATCATCGGCGCTGCGTGCGCCCAGGCGCTGGCGCGGCGCGGCTTACAGGTGCTGGTGCTCGATGCCGGCCTGCACAACGCGACGGCGGCGGGCATGGGCCACTTGCTGGTGCTCGACGACAACCCGGCCGAACTGGCCCTGAGTGATTATTCCCTGCAACGCTGGCGCGAGCTCGGGCCGGACTTGCCCAACGGCTGCGCTTACCGTAACAACGGTACGCTCTGGCTGGCCGCCAATGCCGAGGAAATGGCGGTAGCCCACAGCAAATTTCTGAACCTGCAGGCGCAGGGAATCGCTTGTGAACTGATCGGTGCCAGCGCCATGCGCCAGCGTGAACCGGAACTGGCCGAGGGCCTTGAAGGCGGACTGCTGATCAAGGGTGACGGCATTTTGTATGCGCCCGCCACGGCCAACTGGATGCTCGAGACACCGAACATCCGCCAGCGCCGGGCACGTGTCGCGGAGGTCGACGGCCATCGGGTACGCCTCGATGACGGTCACTGGTTGAGTGCTGACGCGGTGGTGCTGGCCAACGGAACTCAGGCCAATCAACTGTGCCCCGAGTTGCCCATCGAGCCGAAAAAAGGTCACTTGCTGATCACCGACCGCTACCCCGCCACTGTCACTCACACGCTGGTGGAACTGGGTTACGTCACCAGCGCCCACAATGCCAAAGGCCCGTCGGTGGCCTGCAATATTCAACCGCGTCCGACCGGGCAATTGTTCATTGGCGCCTCGCGACAATTCGGTACGACCGACCCGCAGGTCGAAGGCTGGATGCTCGCGAAGATGCTCAAGCGTGCGGCCGGCTACATGCCAGGGTTGGCCCAATTGAATGGCATCCGCGCCTGGACCGGGTTTCGTGCCGCCAGCCCCGACGGTTTGCCGCTGGTGGGTCAGCACCCGCAACGTCAGGGCTTGTGGCTGGCGGTCGGGCATGAAGGACTGGGCGTGACCACCGCGCCAGGCACGGCGGATTTGTTGGTCGCGCAGCTGTTCAACGAAACCCCGCCACTGGCCGCGCAACCTTATCTGCCCCAGCGTTTCCTCGGAGAACCTGCGTATGCCTGAATTGATGCTCGACGGTCATGCCCTGACGGTCGCCGACGGTACCAGTGTCGCCGCCGCCCTGGCGTTGGGCGGCAATGGTTGCAGTCGCACCTCGGTCAGCGGACAACGCCGTGCACCGCTGTGCGGCATGGGCATTTGCCAGGAATGCCGGGTGACTATCGATGGACGCCGTCGCCTCGCTTGCCAGACCCTCTGCCGTGACGGCATGCAGGTGGAGACACAGCCATGAACGAATACGCCGACCTGCTGATCATCGGTGCCGGGCCCGCGGGCATGTCCGCTGCACTGGCTGCGGCCTCCAGTGGCGCACGCATTGTCATGCTCGACGACAATCCGTTTGCAGGCGGGCAAATCTGGCGCGACGGACCTCAAGCCAGCCTTCCTGCTCAGGCCCGTCAGCTACGCGAGCGCTTGCAGTCCCACGCCAATATCCGCCACCACAGCGGCACGCGAGTGATCGCCAATCCCGGCCCGAAACAACTGCTGGTCGAAGACGACGAAAATGGCTGGCTGATCAGCTATGACAAATTGATCCTGTGCACCGGTGCCCGCGAATTGCTGCTGCCCTTCCCCGGCTGGACGTTGCCTGGGGTGACCGGGGCCGGCGGCTTGCAGGCACTGATCAAATCCGGACTGTCCGTGCGCGATGAACGTGTGGTGATCGCCGGAAGCGGGCCACTGTTATTGGCCAGTGCGGCGACCGCCACACAACATGGAGCATCGGTGCTGCGCATCGCCGAGCAAGCGTCGTTAATGTCGGTCGCCGGTTTCGCTGCCCAACTGCCGCGCTGGCCGGCGAAATGGCTGCAATCGTTCAGCCTGTTCAACCGGCATTACCGTGCAGGCACGCATGTGCTGGCGGCGTTTGGCACCGACCGACTCGAAGGCGTGCGCCTGCAACAGCAAGGCAAAATCATTGAACTGGACTGTGATCGACTGGCCTGTGGGTTCGGCCTGATCCCGAATATCCAGTTGGGTCAGTCACTGGGTTACGCCATCGAAGGACAGGCGTTGGCGGTGGATGTGTGGCAGGCCAGTAACCGCGTTGATCATTACGCGGCAGGCGAATGCACCGGGTTCGGTGGTAGTGAGTTGGCCTTGGCCGAAGGTACGATTGCCGGGTACAGCGCCGTGGGTGAGGTTGAACAGGCGCGCCAATGGTGGCCACGCCGGGCACGCTGGCAGGGTTTCGCCAAAGCATTGAATCAGGCCTTCGCCCTAGACCCGCAACTCAAGTCCCTGGCCCGCCCGGACACCCTGGTCTGTCGCTGTGAAGACGTGCCCTACGCCGCACTGACCGAACACAGCGACTGGCGCTCGGCCAAACTCGCCAGCCGCTGCGGTATGGGCGCCTGCCAGGGGCGAGTGTGTGGCGCCGCGACTGAGCACTTGTTTGGCTGGCAAGCCTCGGCGTCGCGTCCACCGTACAGCCCGGCGCGGATCGAGACGTTGATGTGCCTGGACGACACGCCGCCCGCGTGATGAGCGTGGCTGGGGATTCGGTCATTGGGGTTTCGGTCATGCGACCGAGCCTCTATGATCCGCAGGTCGCCCCTGGACCTCCCAGCGCTATGTACCCCTCACTTACCACGTTCAAACCCTGCGATCTGCCGACGCTGTTAAGCAATCTTCAGCCGATCGCGCCGCTGCTTGATACCCTGTCGGACGTGGTGTTTTTCATCAAGGATCGCGACGCCCGCTATGCCTTCGTCAACCAGACGCTGGCGCGCCGTTGCGGTTTTAAACACAGCGAACAATTGCTGGGGCTCACCGCCGATAGCGTGTTCCCGGAAAACTTCGGGCCGCTGTACACCGAGCAGGATCGACGGGTGTTATCCAGCGGCCGGATGCTCGCCGACCAATTGGAACTGCACCTGTATTTCGGCAACCAGCCGATCTGGTGCCTGACTCACAAACTGGCACTTCGCGACGAACAGGGTCACATCGTCGGCCTCGCCGGTATCTCCCGGGATTTGCCAACACCCCAGTCCACTCACCCGGCGTACCTGAAGCTCGCCGCCGTGGATGCACACATTCGCAGCCACTTCGCGCGCCCCATCAGCCTTTCTGAATTGACGACGATTGGCGGCTATTCGGTCGCGCAACTGGAGCGTCACTGCAAACGGGTGTTCCAGCTCACACCGCGGCAGATGATTCACAAGGCACGTCTGGAAGAAGGTTCGCGCCTGTTACTGAGCACCGATTTGCCCATCACCGAAATCGCCCTGCGCTGTGGTTACACCGACCACAGTGCGTTCAGTCGGCAGTTCCGCGCACTGACCAGTTTGTCGCCGAGTCAGTACCGCGATAATCAGCGTTAAGCCAGTCACCGGTGTTCCCTAAAGGGGCGCCCGCACCACCATTGCTCCCATCTGTAACACCGGCACGCAGGTCGCCGACGCACTGTTGCGCCATTGCAAACCTTCTACTTCAAGGGCTGACCACAAATTCTCGGCACTGACTTGAAATCGGCACGTTGATTGCTATTGTTAATATCGTATACGAAATCCTCAATACGATATTTCAACAGCACTTCACACGAACGAGGCCTCTATGAAAAACCCCGCATTTGCCGTAGCCCTCAGCGCTGTTCTCAGTACCTCCTTTGTCGCCAGCGCCCAGGCGGACAAGCTCGACGACATCATCGGTTCGGGCAAGCTGCGTTGCGCCGTGACCCTGGACTTCCCACCGATGGGTTTCCGCGATGCCGGTAACAACCCGGCCGGTTTCGATGTGGACTATTGCCACGATCTGGCGAAGATCCTCAGGGTCGAGGCTGAAGTGGTCGAGACGCCGTTCCCGGACCGTATTCCAGCGCTGGTCTCCGGGCGGGCCGACGTGATCGTCGCCTCCACCTCCGACACCCTCGAGCGGGCCAAGACCGTCGGCCTCACCGTGCCCTACTTCGCGTTCCAGATGGTGGTGCTGACCCGCGACGATACCGGCATCAACGGCTTCGACGACCTCAAGGGCAAAGCGGTGGGCAACACCAGCGGCACCTATGAGGCCATTGCCCTGGAGAAAGACGTGAAGAATTGGGGCACCGGCAGCTTCCGGGCCTACCAGTCGCAGAACGACACCCTGCTGGCCGTCGCCCAGGGCCACATCGACGCTACCGTGGTCACCAACACCGTCGCGGCCGCCACCCTCAAATCGGGCAAATACAAAAACCTCAAAGTCGCCGGTAACGCCCCGTACGTCATCGACTACGTGTCCCTCGGTGCCAAGCGCAGCGAGTATGGCCTGCTCAACTACCTCGACTTGTTCGTCAACCAGCAGGTGCGTACCGGTCGTTACAAGGAGCTGTTCGTCAAATGGGTCGGCACCGACATCTCCCCGGCCGACCTGACCGTACCCAAGGTCTACTACTGAGATGTCCAGCATGCCTAGGTCCGTTTCTCTGACCGGTCGCAGCCTGGTCGCGGGCGCCGCTCAAGGTGCCCTGCTGTTCGCCGATGTCGGGCTGAGTTTCTGGGGCGGGGTTGATTCCGCCAGTGGCGAGGTCATCGATCGCCACCACCCGCTCAGCGGCGAATTCCTGTCGGGGTGTGTGCTGGCGATTCCCAGTGGACGCGGTTCGTGTACGGGAAGCAGCGTGTTGATGGAGCTGATCAGCAACGGCCATGCACCGGCGGCACTGGTGCTGGCCGAACCGGACGAGATCCTGACCCTGGGCGTGCTGGTCGCGCAGACTATTTTTGCCCGCTCCCTGCCGGTGCTCTGCATCGGCCGGGAGGCCTTCGCGACGTTGCGCGATCACGCTTTCGCCAGGGTGGATGGCGACACGCTGAACCTGTTCGAAAACCTGCCCGGCGATGCCTGGCAGGCACTCGACAAACCTTTGTCCACCGATAGCCACGCTTCAATCGAACTCACCGGATTTGATCAGGCGCTGCTCGACGGCCAGCACGGCCAAGCCGCGCAAATGGCCATGCACATTGTTCTGCGCATGGCCGAGCTGCAAGGGGCGCGGAGCCTGGTGGATGTTACCCAGGCGCACATCGATGGCTGCATCTACACCGGACCTGCCAGCCTGCGTTTTGCCCAACAATTGGTGGAATGGGGGGCGAAAGTGCGGGTGCCCACCACCCTCAATTCGATTTCCGTGGACCAGCGCCGCTGGCGCGAATTGGGCATCGACCCGGCGCTCGGCGAGCCGGCCAGTGCCTTGGGCGATGCCTACATGGCGATGGGCGCACAACTGAGTTACACCTGCGCGCCCTACCTGCTCGACAGTGCACCCAAGGCCGGCGAGCAGATTGTCTGGGCCGAATCCAATGCCGTGGTCTACGCCAACAGCGTGCTCGGCGCGCGCACCCTGAAGTACCCGGACTACCTCGACATCTGCATCGCCCTCACCGGCCGTGCGCCGCTGATCGGCTGCCACCTGGATGCGCAACGCAAGGCCAGCTTGCAGATCGAGTTGCCGGTACTCGGTGAACTGGACGACGCGTTTTACCCGTTGCTCGGTTATCACATCGGCGCGCTGGCCGGCAGCCGCGTGCCGCTGGTGCTGGGCCTGGAAAATCGCCAACCGAGCCTGGACGATCTCAAGGCGTTCGGCGCCGCGTTTGCCACCACCTCAGCGGCGCCGCTGTTTCATATCGCCGGGGTCACACCTGAGGCGATTGACCCGACACAGGTGCTGGAAGCAGATGCGTCCATCCCCGTGGAAAAAATCCGCCTGAAAGACCTGCTGCTGAGTTGGCGCGAGCTCAACAGTGCCCGCGATCACCACGTGGATGTGGTGTCGCTGGGCAACCCGCATTTTTCCTTTAGCGAATTCGCGCATCTCGCGCGACTGTGCCGAGGTCGGCACAAACACCCCGACGTTGTCCTCGCCATCACCTGCGGCCGCGCAGTGCTGGAGCAGGCGCGCGAGGCCGGGCATATCGCGGTGATCGAGGCCTTCGGCGCCACGCTGGTCACGGACACCTGCTGGTGCATGCTCGGCGAGCCGGTGATTCCGCCGGCCGCCACCACGCTGATGACCAACTCCGGCAAGTACGCCCACTACGCACCCGGACTCGTGGGTCGCAAGGTGCATTTCGCCAGCCTTGCCGAGTGTGTCGATACCGCGTGCACCGCCATCGCCAGCGGACGCCTGCCGGCCTGGCTGCAACCCGCAGCCCACTTGGAGAGCCCTGCGCATGTTTGACTACACCTTCCAATGGCGCTCTGCCCTGCGCGCCTTGCCGGACATGCTCGCCGGCGCCGTGGTCACCTTCGAGACCGCCGCCCTGTCGATGATCTTCGGCGTGCTCATCGCCCTGGCCCTGACGGTCATGCGCGAAAGCAAACAGCCGCTGCTACGCGGCATCGGCAACGGTTGGGTTTCAATTGCCCGCAACACGCCGTCGCTGTTCCAGATCTACATTCTGTACTTCGGCCTTGGCTCGCTCGGCCTGCACGTCAGCTCGTGGCTCGCGCTGCTGGCCGGGATCACGTTCAACAACGCCGGCTACCTCGCGGAAAATTTTCGCGGCGGACTCAAAGCCGTGCCCCAGACCCAGGTGCGCGCAGCCCGGTCACTGGGCATGAGTGCCTTTCAGACCTACCGCATGATCGTTGTCCCGCAGCTGCTGCGCATCGTGTTTTACCCGCTGACCAACCAAATGGTCTGGGCGGTGCTGATGACGTCGCTAGGGGTGATCGTCGGGCTGAACAATGACCTGACCGGGGTGACCCAGGACTACAACGTCAAAACGTTCCGCACCTTCGAATACTTTGCGATTGCGGCGGTGCTGTATTACGCGATTGCCAAGACGATCGTCGCGACGGCCCGGCTGATGGCCTGGCGGTTGTTTCGTTACTGAGGAGCTGTCCATGTTTGCCACCGGTTTTTCCTCGAATGACCTGATGTTCCTGCTCAATGGTGCCTGGGTCACGCTGCAATTGACGTTCTGGTCGATCATCCTCGGCTCCATCGCCGGGCTGCTGTTTGGCTTGCTGCGGGCGCTATTGCCACGGGCCAGTTTGCCGCTGGCCTGGGTACTGGACGTGTTTCGCAGCGTGCCGCTGTTGATCCAGTTCGTGCTGTTCAACTCCCTCAAAAGCATCGTCGGCCTGAACATCAGCGCTTTCAGCGTCGGCTGCATCGTGCTCGGCGTGTACACCGCCGCGTACTTCACCGAGATCGTGCGCGGTGGCGTGTTGGCGGTGCCGTTCACGGTACGCCGGGCCAGCCGCTCACTGGGGCTGAGTTTCTTGCAGGACCTGCGCTGGATCGTCCTGCCGATGGCCACACGCGTTGCCTTCCCCGGCTGGCTGAACCTGGTGCTCGGCGTGATGAAAGACACCGCGCTGGTGATGTGGATCGGCATCGTCGAACTGCTGCGCGCTTCACAAACCATCGTCACCCGCATCCAGGAACCGTTGCTGGTGCTGTGCATCGCGGGCCTTATCTACTACGTCATGAGCCTGGTGGTTGCACGCCTCGGCGCTCGTCTGGAAAGAAGGTGGCAGGAAAATGATTGAGATCGACAACGTACACAAATCGTTCGGCAACCTCGAAGTGGTCAAGGGCGTGAACCTGACCGTGAACAAGGGCGAGGTGGTGTCGATTATCGGTGGCTCCGGCTCTGGCAAGTCCACGCTGCTGATGTGCATCAACGGCCTCGAGCCGATCCAGAAAGGCAACATCCGCGTGGACGGTGTCGAAGTCCATGACAGCGCCACCGATCTCAACCGTCTGCGGCAGAAGATCGGCATCGTGTTCCAGCAATGGAATGCCTTTCCACACCTGACGGTGCTGGAAAACGTCATGTTGGCGCCGCGCAAAGTGCTGGGCAAAAGCAAGGCCGAAGCCGAGGAACTGGCGGTGCAACAACTGACCCACGTCGGCCTGGGCGACAAGCTCAAGACCTTCCCCGGCAAGCTGTCCGGCGGTCAACAGCAACGCATGGCCATCGCCCGCGCCTTGGCGATGTCACCGGACTACATGCTGTTCGACGAAGCCACGTCCGCCCTCGACCCGCAACTGGTGGGCGAGGTGCTGGACACCATGCGCATGCTCGCCGAAGACGGCATGACCATGGTGCTGGTGACCCACGAGATCCGCTTTGCCCGCGATGTGTCCGACCGGGTGGCGTTCTTTCGCAATGGGCTGGTGCATGAGATCGGGTCGCCGGATCAGGTGATTGGCAATCCGGTGCATGCGGAGACTGCGGCGTTTCTCAAATCAGTGAAATAGCGGATGTCCTCATCGCGAGCAAGCCCGGCTCCCACAGGGTTTAGTGGTGTACACAAAACCGGTGGCCGACACCAATCACTGTGGGAGCGGGCTTGCCCGCGATGGGGCCCAAACAGACACAACAAGGAGCAGGCAATGCGCTCATCAAAAGTAATCCACGTCGTCAGCTGCCACGCCGAAGGCGAAGTCGGCGACGTGATCGTCGGCGGTGTCGCGCCACCACCCGGTGCTACTGTGTGGGAGCAATCACGCTGGATCGCCAAGGACGAAACCCTGCGCAACTTCGTGCTCAACGAACCGCGCGGCGGCGTGTTTCGTCACGTCAACCTGCTGGTGCCGGCCAAGGACCCGCGGGCGCAGATGGCCTGGATCATCATGGAGCCGGCGGACACGCCACCGATGTCCGGTTCCAACTCACTGTGCGTGGCCACGGTGTTGCTCGACAGCGGCATCCTGCCGATGACCGAGCCGCAAACCCGGCTGGTGCTGGAAGCCCCCGGTGGGCTGATCGAGGCCGTCGCCGACTGCCGTGACGGCAAGGTTGAACGGGTGGAAATCAAGAACGTGCCGTCCTTTGCCGATCGCCTGGATGCCTGGATTGAAGTCGAGGGCATCGGTTCATTGCAGGTCGATACCGCCTACGGTGGCGACAGTTTTGTGATTGCCGATGCCAAGGGGCTGGGCTTTTCCATCCGTCCGGACGAGGCCGCCGATCTGGTCGCGGTCGGGTTGAAAATCACCCGCGCCGCCAACGAACAATTGGGCTTCGTGCATCCGCTGAACCCGGACTGGTCGCATATTTCCTTCTGCCAGATCGCGGCGCCCATCGTCCACGAGAATGGCATTGCCACCGGCGCCAACGCGGTGGTGATTCAACCCGGTAAAATCGACCGGTCCCCCACTGGCACCGGCTGCTCGGCGCGCATGGCCGTGATGCACGCCAAGGGCTTGATGCAGGTGGGCGAGCGTTTTATCGGCCGCTCGATCATCGGTTCCGAGTTCCACTGCCGCATCGATTCGCTGACCGAAGTGGCCGGCCGCGCAGCCATCTACCCGTGCATTTCCGGGCGGGCCTGGATCACCGGCACCCACCAATTGCTGCTCGATCCGAGCGATCCATGGCCAGAAGGCTATCGCCTGTCCGATACCTGGCCGGGTGCTTAATCCCGAACACCCGGACCAATGGCTACAAAATCCCCTGAAAAACCCGAAATAGCACTGGCCGAATCTTTTCATTTTAAATATCGTATACGAAATACAATTAACGACCCGGAGGCAACAAATGAGCAAGCGTATTAACTGGAGTGGCGTCTTCCCCGCGGTGACCACCCAATTCAACGATGACTTCACCATCAACCTGGAAAAAACCCACCAAGTGATTTCCAACGTGATCCGCGACGGTGTGTCGGGCCTGGTGGTATGCGGTTCGGTCGGCGAAAACACCTCGCTGACCGCCGAAGAAAAAATCGCCGTCACCGAAGTCGCTGTCGATGCCTCTCGCGGCCGGGTGCCGGTGATTTGTGGCGTGGCCGAGTTCACCAGCGTGCAAGCGGCCAAAGTGGCCAACGCGGTGCGCAAGGTTGGCGTCGATGGCGTGATGCTGATGCCGGCGTTGGTCTACAGCTCCAAGCCTTTTGAAACCGCCGAACACTATCGCTACGTGGCCAAGCATGCCGACGTGCCGTTGATGGTTTACAACAACCCGCCGATCTACAAAAACGACGTCACCCCGGACATCCTGATTTCCCTGGCCGACTGCGACAACGTGGTGTGCTTCAAGGATTCCTCCGGCGATACCCGCCGTTTCATCGATGTGCGCAATGAAGTCGGCGACCGCTTCGTGCTATTCGCCGGCCTCGATGACGTGGTGCTGGAAAGCATCGCCGTCGGCGCCGAAGGCTGGGTCTCGGGCATGTCCAACGTGTTCCCGAAAGAAGGCGAAACCATCTTCCGCCTGGCCAAGGCCGGACGTTTCGCCGAAGCCATGCCGATCTACGAATGGCTGATGCCGATCCTGCACCTGGATGCCCGTGCCGACCTGGTGCAGTGCATCAAACTCTGTGAAGCCATCGCCGGTCGCGGCAGCGCGCTGACCCGTCCGCCACGCCTGGCCTTGCCGGATGAGGATCGACTGTTTGTCGAACAGATCATGGCCAAAGCCCTGGCGAACCGTCCGCACCTGCCGGACGTCGGTCTCTGAGTGAGTGCCGGGCGGGCCTTGGAGGCCCGGCCCGGCTGCCTGTTTTTGCGCCTCTACAGGAAACGTCAGCATGCCCAATCATCAACACACTCAACGCGCAACCACACCCTCCGGACTCAAGCGAGTCGTGGCCGCCGCCATGGCCGGTACGGTCGCCGAGTGGTATGAATTTTTTCTCTACGGTACGGCCTCGGCTTTGGTCTTCGGCCAACTGTTCTTTCGCCAGACCGACAGCCCTGTTGACGGCATCATCGCCGCGTTCGCGCTGTACGCCGTGGGCTTTCTCGCACGCCCACTGGGTGGCCTGGTGTTCGGTCACTACGGCGACAAATTCGGCCGCAAGCGCCTGCTGCAACTGAGTTTGGTGGTGGTCGGCATCACCACGTTCCTGATGGGTTGCCTGCCCGGGTTCGACCAGATCGGTTACGCGGCGCCGGTGTTACTGGTGCTGTTGCGGCTGATCCAGGGTTTTGCCTTTGGCGGTGAATGGGGCGGCGCAATTCTGCTGGTGTCTGAACACTGCCCGGACAATCGCCGTGGCTTCTGGGCCAGTTGGCCGCAAGCCGGTGTGCCGGCCGGCAATCTGGTGGCGACGGTTGCCCTGCTGCTGTTGTCGTCGAACCTGTCGGAGCAACAGTTTCTCGCCTGGGGCTGGCGCGTGGCGTTCTGGTTCTCGGCGGTGGTGGTGTTGATCGGCTACTGGATTCGCACCAGCGTCGATGATGCACCGATTTTCAAGGAAGCCCAGGCGCGTCAGGTACACACCCAGCAGCAACGATTGGGCGTGGTGGAAGTGCTGCGTCACCACTGGCGTTCGGTGCTGGTGGGCATTGGCGCGCGTTTTGCCGAGAACATTCTCTACTACACCGTGGTGACGTTCTCGATCACCTACCTGAAGCTGGTGGTGCACAAGGACACTTCAGAGATTCTGTTTCTGATGTTCGGGGCTCACTTGCTGCACTTCTTCATGATCCCGTTGATGGGGTATCTGTCGGACATCGTCGGGCGCAAACCGGTATATCTGGTCGGCGCGGTGCTCACGGCATTCTGGGGCTTCGTCGGCTTCCCGATGATGGACACCGGCAACAACTGGCTGATCATGGCCGCCATTACTCTTGGCCTGGCCATCGAGTCGATGACCTATGCGCCGTATTCAGCGCTGATGGCCGAGATGTTCCCGACGCACGTGCGCTACACCGCCCTCTCGCTGTGCTACCAGGTGGCGCCGATTTTCGCCGGTTCCCTCGCACCGCTGATCGCGATCACGCTGCTCAACAAGTACCACAGCTCCACACCCATCGCCTGGTACCTGGTCGGTGCTGCACTGATCTCGGTCGTTGCCGTGGGACTGACCCGGGAAACCCGCGGCAAGTCGCTGCACGCGGTGGATGCCGAGTCCGCGGCGCGCATTGCAGCACTGGATAACGCCGCCCCCGCGACCCCGCGTCGAGGCGATTCGCTGGCGTGAACCCAAATCCCTGTAGGAGCGTGGCTTGCCCGCGATGGCGGTGTGTCATTCATACCGCCATCGCGGGCAAGCCACGCTCCCACAGGGGATGTATGACCTTTTGCCCGACAGGAGTTTTCATGTCCCAGATCCTCGGCCACAACTACATTGGCGGCACGCGCAGTGCCGCCGGCAGTCTCATGTTGCACAGCCATGACGCCAGTACCGGCGAGGCGTTGCCTTACTCTTTCGTGCAAGCCACCGAGGCCGAAGTGCACGCCGCCGCTGAGGCCGCTGCCGCTGCGTTCCCGGCCTTTCGCACTCTGCCAGCGGCGCGCCGTGCGGATTTTCTGGAAGCCATCGCCGCACAACTGGATGCGCTGGATGACGAGTTTGTCGCCTTGGTCACCCGCGAAACCGCATTGCCGGGCGCACGGATACAGGGTGAACGCGCTCGCACCAGCGGCCAGATGCGCCTGTTCGCCCAAGTCCTGCGACGCGGTGATTTTTACGGCGCACGCATCGACCGCGCCTTGCCCGATCGTCAACCGCTTCCCCGTAGCGACCTGCGTCAGTACAAGATTGGCGTCGGCCCCGTAGCAGTGTTCGGCGCTAGCAACTTTCCGTTGGCGTTCTCCACGGCCGGCGGCGATACCGCTGCAGCCCTGGCCGCCGGGTGCCCGGTGGTGTTCAAGGCCCACAGCGGACACATGGCAACGGCCGAGCAGGTGGCCGATGCAATCCTCCGCGCCGCCGAACAGACCGGCATGCCAAAGGGTGTGTTCAACATGATCTACGGCGCGGGCGTGGGTGAAGCTTTGGTCAAGCATCCGGCGATCCAGGCCGTCGGTTTCACCGGCTCGCTCAAAGGTGGCCGCGCGTTGTGTGACATGGCCGCCGCCCGCCCCCAGCCGATTCCGGTGTTTGCCGAAATGAGCAGCATCAATCCGGTCGTGGTGTTGCCGGAAGCCCTTCGCGTTCGCGGCGAGAAAATTGCCAATGAACTGGCCGCCTCTGTCGTGCTTGGCTGCGGCCAGTTCTGCACCAACCCGGGATTGGTCATCGGTATGCGCTCGGTGCAATTCAGTGCCTTCACCGAGACCCTCACTGCGCGTCTGGCTGAGCAACCGGCGCAAACCATGCTCAATGCCGGCACCCTGCGCAGCTACGAAAAAGGTGTGCAGGCCTTGCTCAGCCACCCGGGCGTGACCCACCTGACCGGCCAAGGCCGACACGGCAATCAGGCGCGCGCGCATCTGTTCAAGGCCGACGTGAGTCTGTTGCTCGAAGGTGATCCTTTGCTACAGCAAGAAGTGTTCGGCCCGACCACCCTCATCGTCGAAGTGGCCGACACGGCTGAACTGCGCCAGGCGCTGAACAGTTTGCACGGTCAACTCACCGCCACCCTGATTGGCGAACCCCAGGATTTGCATGACCATGCAGAGTTGCTGGCACTGCTGGAACAAAAGGTCGGCCGGGTGCTGTTCAATGGCTACCCCACCGGCGTCGAAGTGTGTGATGCGATGGTGCATGGCGGCCCCTACCCGGCCACCTCCGATGCCCGTGGCACCTCGGTCGGCAGCCTGGCCATCGAGCGTTTCCTGCGCCCGGTGTGCTACCAGAACTGCCCGGACGCGCTGCTGCCCGACCCACTGAAAAACGCCAACCCACTGGGTATCGCCCGGCTGGTCGATGGCATCAACCACCGAAACCCAATCTGAAAAATACCCCAAAACCCTTGTAGGAGCGGGCTTGCTCGCGATAGCGGTGGGTCAGTCAACGGGAACGTTGCATGTACTGCCCTCATCGCGAGCAGGCTCACTCCTACAGTTATCGAATTAAGCCAGCAATGCCTTGAGGTCGTTATACAACGCCTCGGGAATCTGCACCCCCTCCACCAGGCTACGCGCCCGCGCCTCGTATCGGCGTTGGGAAGGCAAGCGTGCGCCCTGCCCTTCAATACCCTGGAACAACGCTTCGGCCCTGGCCAGATGCACCTCCATCGAGTCCCCCAAAAAGCGCCGTGGGTCCAGGGCAATGATCAATTCACCGTGGTAAGGCGACGATTTGCTGCCCGCGTCGTAAGCCAGCGACTCGGCGCTGGTCAGGTCGCCGATCAACGGCCCGGCAATCAACTCCACCATGGCCGCCAGCGCCGAGCCCTTGTGCCCGCCGAATGTCAGCATCGCGCCGCTGTCGAGTACGACATTGGCATCGGTGCTGGGCTGCCCTTGCGCATCAACGCCCCAGCCCTCGGGGATGGCTTTGCCGGCACGGCGGTGCAGTTCGATGTCGCCACGGGCGATGGCGCTGGTGGCGAAGTCGAACACGAAAGAATCCTGTCCCTGACGGGGCCAGCCAAAGGCAATGGGGTTGGTGCCGAACACCGGCAAGCGCCCACCGGCCGGGGCCACCCAGGCGTGACTCGGATTACACGCCAGCGCCACTAAACCGGCAGCGGTCAACTGCTCGATCTCCACCCACAGCGCCGAGAAATGCACACAACGATTGATCGCCAACGCCGCAATCCCGTTGGCTCGGGTTTTCTCCGTCAGCAACGGCAAACCCGCCTGAAACGCCAACTGCGAAAAGCCACCGCCGGCATCCACCCGCACAATCGCCGGTGCCTGGTTGATCACCTCGGGTTCAGCCGTGGCCGAGACTTTGCCGGCCCGCAGCGAATTGACGCACCCCAGCACCCGGTACAAACCGTGAGAGGCACAGCCGTCGCGCTCGCCAGCCGTGACCGTCGTCGCCACCGCACGCGCATGGGCCAGGTTAAAACCGTTGTGCAACAGGATCGATTCGGCCAACGCATGGGCTTCGATCAGGGTCAGTCGGATCATGGTCATCTCCTTGAACAGACCGGTCAGGGTGGTCTATTCGAGGCGCCAGGGCTTGATGGGTTTGCACGGAGGGCGTGACGAAATCAGCACAGGTGCTTCATCAACGACCCGCAACAGTGCAATGACGAGCAATGCACTGTCGCCCCTGTCGGTCAGGCTTTCGTGCTTCGTACCACCGGCACAACCACCGCCGATTTCCTCGCCAGCAGGTAGTAAAGGACACCCGGCACCACCAACCCGACGATCCAGGAAATATCCACCCCACCCAGCTGCGCAACCATCGGCCCCGAGTAGAAATGCGTGTCGACAAACGGCAGCTGGATCAACACGCCGCTGACATACACGCTGATCCCCAACACGTTCCAGCGACCGTAACGCCCCGCCGGGTCGGACAAGGCCGGGATGTCATAGCGCTCCTTGTTGATGAAGTAGTAATCCACCAGGTTGATCGCGCTCCACGGGGTGAAGAACGTCAGCAAAAACAGAATGAAGTACTTGAACGAGTTGAGGAACGAATACTGCCCCACCAACGCGAGCGTGGTCGATGCCGCGACGATCAGCAGCACAAACAGCATGCGCTGGCGGGCGGTGATTTCCAGACGACTGCGGAAACCGCTGATGATGGTGGCCACGCACATGAAGCTGCCGTAGGCGTTCAGTGTAGACACGGTGACCTTGCCGAACACCACGCTCAGGTACAGCAAGGAGGCCATCACTCCGGTACTGCCCAGGCCGACGATAGTCGCCACTTCGTGACCGCGAAAGTTGGCGCCGGCCAACGCCGCAGCGAATACACCCAGCACCATGGATGCCTGGGCGCCGAGTACGGTGCCGAGGCCGACGGCGGTGAAGGTTTTCCAGGACGACGTGTTGCTCGGCAAATAACGCGAGTAGTCGGCCACGTACGGGCCAAACGCAATCTGCCAGGACGCTGAAAGCGATACCGCCAGCAGGAAGGTGCTCCAGCCAAAATGGCGGTTTTCCAGGAGCAGGCCGATGTCGTTAAGCGTCATCAAGCGAGTAAACAGGTAGGCAAAGGCGATGATGCCGAGCACGCTGGCCACACGCCCCACCAGGTGAATCACCCGATAGCCGAAGATGGTCAGAAACGTGATGCACGCGGCGAAAATCAGGATGCCGGTACTGTCGCTGACGCTGATCAACTGGGCAATCGCCTGCCCCGACAACACCGCGCCGGTGGCGCTGAAACCGAGGTACATCAGGCACACCAACACAATCGGGATCGCCGCACCGTAAACCCCGAACTGCACACGGCTGGAGATCATCTGCGGCAGCCCGAGTTTCGGTCCCTGCGCAGCATGCAAGGCGACGACCGCACCGCCGAGCAACTGACCGATCAGCAAGCCGATCAATGACCAGAACACGTCACCGCCCAACACCACGGCCAGTGCCCCGGTGACGATCGCGGTGATTTGCAGGTTGGCGCCGAGCCACAGGGTGAACTGGCTGTAGAGGCTGCCATGACGCTCGGCCTCGGGGATGAAATCGATCGAGCGGGTCTCGATCAGGGGACTTCGTTGCTGACTATCGTGGGGCTGGGTCATTATTTTTATTCTCTTCAAAGATAGAAGGCATTCACACAATCCCCTGTGGGAGCGAGCTTGCTCGCGATGGCGTCGGCACATCCAACATTAATGTGTCAGACAGTCCGTCATCGCGAGCAAGCTCGCTCCCACAGGGAAAGCGTTTAAGAGGCGGGTTATTTTTGCTGTTCGGTCATGGCCACCTGGCCCACGAACGGCGCCTTGGCCCACACGATCTTGCCCCCCACTACGGTCATCAACACGCTGTTGCGGGCCAGTTCCTCTTCGGGCACCTGCATGAAGTTTTTATCCAGCACGATCAGGTCCGCAAACTTGCCGACCTCGACCGAGCCGACGACGTTCTCCAGCTTCAATTGCTCGGCGGCGTTGACGGTGATGGTGCGCAGCACTTCAGCGCGGGACAGCGCCGGGTCGGCATTCAAGCGGCCAGCGTATTTAGGGCCATAGCTGTGCGGGTTCGTCGGATCACCGGAACGGGTGACACCGACTTTCAGCGCCAGGAACTCATCGAGCGGGTCAACCGGCCAATCGCTGCCATAGGCCACGCGACCGCCAGCACGGGCGATGCTGCCCGAGGGCTCCATGCGCGCAAACCGTGCAGGCCCGAGGTGATCGCTGGTGCCCTCGACCGTGGACGGTGCTTGCTGCGCCCACTGGAAGGACATGTTGGCGGTCACGTCGAGGGCCTTGAAGCGCCCATAGTCGGCGGGGTCCACGGACTCGTTGTGGGTGATGGTCGGGCGAAAGCCATTGCCGGGCAGTTGCTGACGCACGTATTCGATGCCATCGAGCGAGTCACGTACAGCGCGATCGCCGGTGGCGTGCAGGTGCGGGTCGAGGCCGGCCTGCACGGCTTGCAACAGCAGCGGCTTGAGCACTTGCGGCGGGAAATACAGCTCGCCGATGTTCTTGCCCGCCGTCCATTTCGGTGCCTTCTCGGTGCCGGCGTTGTGCAGGTACGGCGTCAGCATCGCACCGGTGTCCGCCGGCGCATTGATGATGCCATCCATGAACAATTTGACGTGACGCATGCTCACGCCCGGCGCGACTTTGGCTTCGCCCTGATCGTAGGTCGCGGCCATTGCCTTGGCGTCGGCGATGGTTTTCGCCGGGTCGGCTGCCGCAGCGGCCGGGTCCAGTTTGATTGCCAGCAACGCCCGGGCGGTCAGTTCACCCGTCTGCTGCAACGTGGTGAAGGCTTTGCCATTCTCCGGTCCCGACAAGGCATCGAAGAAACTGGTGATACCTTGTTGGCGCATGGCGTCGAGCGCGGCGCGGATCTGGTTGAGTTTTTCCGCGTCGGTGGCTGGCGGCACCACGGCGGCCATCGTGTCAGCCGCGCCGTCTTCGCAAATGCCGGTGAGGTTGCCGGCACTGTCGCGCACGTACTTGCCGTCACTGGGGTTAGGGGTGTTTTTGGTGATGCCGGCAACGGCCAGGCCACGCGAGTTGACCAGCACGGTATGGAAGTCGGTGGAGCGCACCTGAATCGGCCGGTTGGTCTTGAGCGCGTCCAGCGTCGATTTGTCCGGGTCGCCGTCGAGGCCTTCCATGCCCATGCGGTCCCAGCTGCCCACTTCGAGCCAGACGTCGGGCCCCTTGCCCTTGTCGGCATCCAGGCACGCCTGAATGGTGGTTTGGAATTCCTTGCGGGTCATGGTCTGGTATTTCAGGTCGCACAAGGTCATGGCGCGGCCGCCATCCCCCGGGTGCATGTGCGCATCGATGAAGCCCGGCATCAGCATGCGCCCCGCCAGATCGATCGTTTGCGTCTGCTTGCCGATGTACGACGTAACCCCTTCGTCGTTGCCGACATAGACGATCTTCCCGCCCGTGACGGCAATCGCCTGTTGCACCGAATTCTGGCCATCGACGGTGTAGACATAACCGTTGCGCATGACCATGTCGGCCGAGGTCGAGCCCTGGGTCTGGCACCCCACCAGCGCCAGACCGGAAAATGCCGTGGTTGCCGCCATGGCGACAAAAAGCCTGGAGAATTTCAACTGCCTCACCTCTGTTTTTATAGTTTTGGAAGAGGCCCGTACAGCCTGCGCGCAAGCCCCTGATATGCAAGGCATACCCTAGCGTGCGCGGCGTTTTCAGGGACCTCCACAAATGAGGAGGGGTCGGCGAATAAGTGGGCGTCAGAGTGATTCGCGGCGGGTCGCTTGCGCGGACAAGACAGAGCCCAGTTCAACCTTGCTCTTCACCCCAAGCTGCAAGTAGCAGTTGCGCAGATAAGTACGCACCGTCGCAGGGCTTAAGCCCAGGATCTTGGCGATCTCTTTATACGAGTGTCCGGCGGCGAACAGCATCGCCGCCGTCCGCTCCCGTGGCGCCAGCACCACGCCGCGTGACTGGGTTTCGAGGGACAGGATGACGTGTTTGGCATTGGGGCTAAGGGTCAGCGCACAGCGTCCGAGGCGCATGACGCTCGGCGCTTTGGGTAGTTGGGCAATCACTTGCGCCGGCAGCATCGAACCGCTCCAGCCCGGCACCTCGCGCTGGATCGCCGCACACAGGCTGGCGCCGACGTACAGCAGCGTGCCGTCCAGGCGCGCGACGCCAAAGTCGCTGGCACCGTTACCGGTGTCGATGCGGATCATGTCTTGTACCTGGAAACGCCACAGCTGCAACAAGTGATCGCAGAAGGCCGAAAACAACGCGGCCTCGTTGTCGTTGAAGCCCGACGCGTGTTCACCGCGATAGAGGCAGACGAAGAACATCAAACCGCTTTCGGGCAACTCGAAGGTGATGCAGATCACATGGTAGAGATCGTGACGGCGAGCAAACGCATCGATCTCTACATGGGGATCGGTGTAACCACTGTCGCGCACCACTGCGCCGGGTTGGCTCAAGGTGTCGTGGGAGAACCGGTCGCTGCCCGCGTTCTTGTGCCATTCGGCGGCAAACGATTCGGGCAGGTCGATGCGCCCGTGCATCCAGCTTTTCGGCGGCACATGGGCGTTCGACGTGGACATTTCGCCCCACCACGCCGACGCAAACGGCACCAGTGGGCGAAAGGCTTGCAGCCCGTCTTCGATGAATTGCGAGGCGCCGCGTTCACGAGCCAGTCGCCCGAGGTGCAACACGCATTGATTGAAGGCCTTCAACGTCGCCATCGACGGTGTGGCGCCGACCTCGTTCCCCTCCTCCATCATCTTGATCCTGTTGGCTGCGTGGCATTTTTTTCGACCATGCCACACGGGCAGTGATGGCGTCCACAAGCCCTGCATTCATGCGCAAATCGGCAACAGTGTTTGTCCTTCGGGCGGCTGTTTGAGGCCGGGGCAAACCCCTAGCATCACTCCTGCTCGGTGAGCATTTGCAACAAGCTCACAAGGTAGAAAACGAACCCCAACCCTCCTCAAACGATACGGTGAATGTCATGAAACTTTCGAAATTCGCGCTTCTGCTGACACTTGCCAGTCTTGGCGCCAACGCCTTCGCTGACGCCCCTGCCTCATCGGCTACCACCACCAAAGCCCCGGTTGAAACCTATACCTACGACACCCACCTCGACATCAAACACGTCATCAGCGTGTCAGACGTCGGCGATGAGTGTGGCCCGGTGCCGGCGCAAATGACCTACGAAGACTCCCGCGGTCAACGGCACGTCCTGCAGTATCAAGTCATGGGCACCGGCTGTTCAAACAGTTGAATACCGTCCTGACGATGGAGGGTCGACACTCCATGGCGGCGACACCGGCGTTTATCTGTTTCTGCTTGAACCGACTATTTTTTCATCGGAGGCCAACAGGACCGGAATGTAATCCTTGAGAAAATCCACCCAGGTCTTGATCTTCGCATCGACGAATTTGCGTGATGGGTAGATGGCAAACACATTCAACTCTTCAAAATGATACTCAGGCAACACCCGAACCAAATTCCCCGCTTTCAAACCTTCTACGGCAGACGCAATCGGTTGAATGCCGATGCCCATTCCGTTGCTGATCGCCACTGTCATCGCATCGGCGGTGTTGACGTGAAACGGCGACGTCGGTGTGCTCACCGTCACCACGCCTTCAGGCCCTTCGAATACCCAGTTTTCCCCCGGCATCACCGTGTTTACAATCCGCAGGCAATCATGTGCGCCCAATGCACCCGGTGCGTCGGGCATTCCGCGTTTCTTCAGGTACGCGGGCGAGGCGCAAAGAATGCTGTAGGTAATGCCCAGCCGTTGCGCGACAAAGCCTGAATCGGGTAAGTCGCGCGCCAACACAATCGACATGTCATAACCTTCTTCCAGCAAATCCGGCAACCGATTGGTCAGGGTCAAATCAAACATCACCGAAGGATGCGCCTCTCTGTACCGGGCGATGGCGTTGATCACGTAGTGATTACCCACGGCGGACATCGCATGGATTTTCAGCCGACCCACGGGCCTGATTTGCGCCGTTCCCGCTTCCTCATCGGCTTCGCGCATCTCCTCGATAATCTTCTCGCAGCGTTGCAAATAACGCTGCCCCGCTTCGGTCAGGGCCAGGCGCCGGGTCGTGCGGTTGATCAGGCGAGTTTGCAGCCGCGCTTCCAGGCTGGAAACCGCTTTGGAAACGTTGGTGGTCGAGGTGTCCAGCATCACCGCAGCGGCCGTGAAGCTGCCGCTCTGGGCCACGGCGATGAAACAACGCATGGTTTGAAAAACGTCCATCGTTTTTGCCTCGGTGCACAATTGACCCGTCAAAAAAAACGGCGGCCTGAGATCAGGCCGCCGCGCTAGCATGGGTTACCTTTTGCCCGGGATAAAGCCCGGGATACCGGTTTCCACCACCGAGTTGAAGCGCACCCGCGTCGTGATGTCCTGTTTGATCTCAAGCATGGCGCGGTGCGGCAGCGTGGCAATGTCGAAGTTTTCCTGAATATGGCTCAGTGTTGCAGACGTGGTCAGAAACGCCACACCGCGCTGCACCGACCAGGCCAGCGCTACTTGAGCCGGGGTTCTCTGCAGGTGTTTCGCGATGCCGGTAAGCACCGGGTCTTCCAGTACCGCCGGCTGCATGCCATGGCCGAGGGGCGCAAAGGCGAGGACGATGATGCCGTGCTGTTTGCAGAACTCAAGCAGCTCCCATTCCGGCAGGTAAGGATGGGATTCCACCTGCACCACGGCAGGTTTTATCCGCGCCACGTCGACAATCGCCTTCAACGCCTCCAGGGTGATGTCCGACAAGCCGATGGATTTGCAGCGCCCTTCATCGACGAGTTGCTCCAGCGCCCGCCACGTCTCGAGCAAGGTCACGCCCGAGTCGTAAATCATGTGGCCGAAAGGGTCCCGGGGTTCCTGGTCATCGCCGGGTTGAAAGGCGAACGGCGTGTGGATCAGGTAGCAATCGATGTAGTCCACCTGAAGCCGGCGGCAACTGGCCTCGAACGCCGGCAACACGCGTTCGGGACGATGGTTGGTGTTCCACAGTTTGGTGGTGATGAACAGGTCTTCGCGCCGGACTTTGCCCGAGTCGAGGAAGGCCTTGAACGCGACGCCCACCGCTTCTTCGTTGCGATAACGCTCGGCACAATCGAAATGGCGAAAACCGGTTTCCAGCGCGTGGGTGACTGCTTGGGTTGTGACGGACAGGTCGCGGAACAGCGTGCCAAAACCGACAGCGGGCATTTCAGCCGAGCCGTGGTTCAGGGCAAATTTTGTCTCGCGAAGTTCGTCGTGAAAGGCTTCGTAGGTCATGTCGTTACTCCACTCTCTAAGGCCGCAGCCTCTACTGATATGAACGTTTGGATGCTTCGCGACTGGCAACTCGCTGCTCAAACACGCCGACCGAATTGCCGCCGAGGGCCACAAACAGCTGAACGGTGTCGAGGTACTGCGCGGTCTTCACCCTGATCTGTCCCAACAACGCCTGCTCATAGGCGCGCTCGGCCTCCAGCACCTGGAGGATGCTGTTCTCGCCCTGGGCGTACGCTTGCTGGTTCAAGCGAAAACTGCTGTCGGCGGCGCGCAAAGCGTCTTCCTGGGCGAGGTTTTCTTCGGCGTGATGGTTGATGGCTTGCAGCGTGTCGGCGACCTGACCGAACGACTGGATGACGGTCTGCTGATAATCCGCGAGCGAGGCGTTGTAACCGTCAACCGCCGCCTGGCGTTCAGCCTTGAGGGTTCCGCCATTGAAGATCGGCCCCGCCACCCCGGCAGCGAACCCCCAGAGTGCGGCGCCGCCATTGCCAGACGCCGACTGCGCGAGAAACGCCGACAGCTCCACATGCGGATAAAGGTTGGCGGTTGCGACACCGACAGCGGCGCTGGCCATGTGCAGTTGCGCTTCGGCTTGCAGCACGTCCGGCCGGGTGTGGGCCATTTCCGAGGGCAGACTGACGGGCACGTTGGCTGGCAAGGCAAACTCACTCAGGTCGAAGTCAGGTGCGATCCAGTCTGCCGGGCCTTTGCCCGTCAGGATCGACAGCGCATGCCGAGCCGAATCACGTTGCTGAGCGAGAGGCGGCAACAGCGTGCGGTCTTGGGCGAGCCGGGTTTCGGCCAGCGACACATCGATCTGCGTGGTGCTGCCGTTGGCGTGGGCCATGCGCACCAGTTCAAGGTTCTTGCTGTCATTGGCCAGCAGTTTTTCCACGGCCTTGATCTGCGCATTCGCCGAGGCCATCAACAACGCCTGGCTGGCGACATTGCCCGTCAGGGTCAGGTACGCCGCTTCATAGCGATGTTGCTGAAACGCCGTCAACGCTTCCTGTTGTTCAACCTGGCGCTTGTTGCCGCCGAACACGTCCAGATCGAAGCCGACCCTCGGGCCGATGGCATAGAAGTTGGACACGACCGGCTCCGGTCCATTGTGCGTGCGCAGACGGCCGGCCTGGGCAGAAAAATCGACTTGCGGATAAAGCACACCCTCCGCCGCCGCGACGGAGGACGCCGCCTGGCGGATCGTGGCATCGGCGGCGACGAGCTCCAGATTGCCGTCGATGGCGCGACGCACAACGCTGTCGAGCTTGGGCGAACGAAACGCCGTCCACCAATCGCCGTTGACCTTCTTGCCCAGGTCGATGCGTTGGCCAAGACGCTGCTCGGCCTGTTGATCGTAGTGTTGTGACGCGCTCGGTGGCGGCATTTGATAATCGGGGCCGACCGTGCAAGCGGTCAGGAACACCAGCACCGCGACCGCACCGAACGTGGTGTTGATCAGTTGTCTGTTGATGAAGCGCGCATTGGATTTCATGAGGCAAACTCCACGAAAACTAGTTGGTCGCAACGGGCTTGCGAAGAAAGATCACCAGTGGGCTCACCACCAGCATCGCGAACATCAAAATCTTGAATTGGCCGACCACGCCGATAAACGCCGCCTGGCCGGTGATCATTTCGTTGAGCCCCGCCATGGCTTGCAGGGACGGCGCCGCCGAATGTGCCGCCGCGCTATACGGCGTCAGGTGGCTGGCCAGCGCCATGTGCATCGCGTGGGTGTTGTTGTAGAAATACAACTGCACAATCGCCACCCCGAGGGTGCTGCCGTACACACGCGACAGGTTGAACAGCCCGGTGCCTTCCGGGCGCAGCGTCGGGTCGAGCGTGCTGAACGCAACCTTGGTCAGCGATGGCATCAACAGGCCGATGCCGATGCCCTGAATCGCACCCGCCAGCGCCACCGGCCACCAGTCCATCAGCGGCGAATAGCCGAGCATCAGCCAGTTGGCGTACACCACGATGGCCACGCCCGCCGCCACGAACAGCCGACGGTCGAAACGCTCCGGAACACGCCCCATCAGCAGAAACGCACCGACCAGGCCCATGCCACGCGGGATGGTCAGCGAACCGGTGGTGTCCGGCGGGTAGCCGAGGATTTCATCGAGCATCGGCGACGTCAGCGCCATGGTCGACAGCAGCACGAAACCCACCGCGAAAAAGATCACCGTCGACAGCACGAAATTGCGGTCGTTGAACAAACGCTTGTTGAGGAAATGCACCTTCGCGGTCAGCACATGCACCAGAAACAGGTAGAGCCCGAACGCACAGCCGATCGCCTCCAGCCAGATTTCGGTCGAGGCAAACCAGTCCAGGCGTTCACCGCGATCGAGCAACATTTGCAGGCTGATCAGCCCCAGCGTGAAGGTGCCGAAACCAAAGAAATCGAACGTTGGGCGTTTCTCGGCCTTCTTCTCGGCCAGCAACAACGCGATCACCAGAAAGATGTACGCCGACAGCGGCAGGCTGATGTAGAAGATCGGGCGCCAGCCGAAATGCTCGGCGACCCAGCCGCCAATGCTCGGGCCACTGACGATGCCCAGCAGCACGATGGCCGTCCACGTCGCGCCGAACTTCGCGCGTTTCTCCAGCGGCAACGTTTCCAGGGCAATTGCCATCGACAACGGCGCCAGCACGCCACTCGCCAGGCCCTGGATAATCCGCGCGCCGATGAACTCCAGCGGCGTCGAAGCCAGGGTCGCGAGCAGCAAGCCCAGGACGAACAAGGCCAGCGCGGTTTGATACACCCGCTTCAAGCCGTAGCGACCGGCCAACCATTGCGCAATCGGCAGGGTGATCGCGCTCGCGGCCAGGTACGAGGTGAAAATCCACCCTGCCTGGTCGTCAGTCATCGACATGCTGCCTTGAATATGTCTGAGCACGGCATTGGGCAAAGGCAGGTTCGCCGATTGCATATACGTCGCGAGCAATGCGGCCAACCTTAATGAACTCGCAGGGTTGGTGTTCATCAGGAGGCTCCTGCGGTCAACAGCGCCTTGAGCGGCTGCCACCATGGCGTGCGGTGCCCGGTATCGACCTTGACCGTGGCGCTGATCCCCGAATAGAGCGGCATCTGCGGGTCAAGCTCGTCGAGTTCGAGCCGCACCGGCACCCGTTGCACGACCTTGACCCAGTTGCCGGTGGCATTTTCCGGCGGCAGCAAAGCGAAGTCCGAGCCGGCACCGGGGCTCATGCTGATCACGTGGGCCTTGAACTCGTGATCCGGGTAGGTATCGAGGTGAATGGTCGCGGCCTGACCGGGACGCATATGCGTCACCTCCGTTTCGCGGAAGTTGGCTTCCACCCACACCTGGCGATCGGACAGCAGCGCAAAGGCTGGTGCGCCGTTGTTGACGAAATTGCCCACCTGCAAATCATCGACCTTGGCAACGATACCGTCGTCCGGCGCATACACCGTGGCGTACGAGAGATAGAGCTGCGTTTCATCCAGCTGTGCCTTGGCCTCGCGAACGGCCGGGTGACTGTCGACGTCGATGCTCGGGTTACCGTTCAAGGCAACCACGGTGCTGGCGATCTGTTGTTCGATGGAGGCTATGCGTTGCCGCGACACTTTCACGTCGGTGTCGGCGCGCTCATAAATCGACTTCGAGACGAATTCGGAAGCGACCAGCGCCTTCTTGCGGCCAAATTCCTTTTGGTCGAAATCGGCCGACTCTTTGGCCGATTGCAGTTCGGCCTGTTGCTGCCGGTAACTGGCCTTGAGCCCATCGATACGCAACCGCGCCACGCTCAACTGGGCTTGCGCGCGGTCAACGGCGATCTGCAACGGTTTGGGGTCAATACGGAACAACACCTGGCCCTTGCGAACAGGCTGGTTGTCCTCGACGGCGATTTCGATGACCTGGCCCGAGGTGCGCGCATTGATCGAGGCCTTGGCCACTCGGGCGTAGGCGTTATCGGTCGAGATATAGGGCTCGCCGGCCACATAGTGGGCGTACCCAATGGCGGCGAAGAGCGCCGGGACACCCACCATCAACAGTGGCCGAACGGTTTCTTTAAGCGTTTTTTTGTTGGGCATTGTCGGGTTCGGCCCTGGGTGCTCAAAGGTTTTTGAAGCGGGGATATCGAACTGTTTAGTCATGATCGAAAACACCTTTAACCGGGAAGTCAGGGGCTAATACCCATAAAAAACAGCCATACCGTGCGCAGTCAGAAGGATCGCTCCGCCGCACCCTGTTTCGTCGCCGCTATACCCAGTTCGAGCTCTGCTTCAACAAACCTGAAATTGAGGAACTTCTGGTTCCTTAATTTTGTGCGATGGTGTAAGAATATGCCTCACCCCACCTTCACACAAGGATTTTGTACGCCATGGCACAAAAAAAGATTACCGAAGCAAAAGGACGTGGACGCCCCCGCGCCTATGACCCGCAGACCGCACTGCAGCAAGCGCTTGGTGTGTTTTGGAGCACCGGCTATTCCGCCGCGTCGCTGGACAGCATCGCCACGGCAGCCGGCATGAACCGCCCAAGCCTGTATGCCGCGTTCGGTGACAAACACGCGCTGTACATCAAGGCGCTGGAGCAATACTGGGAATTTGCTGCTGCTGACATGCACGCGGCGCTGACGGACAGCCAACTGTCCTTGAGCGAAGCGTTGATGCGTTTCTATGAAGGCCAGCTGTCGATCTACTTCTCGGGTGACGGCCAACCCCGCGGCTGCTTCGCGATTGGCACGGCAACCACCGAAGCCGTCGAAGACGTTGAAATCCGCGAGGTGTTGTCGGACCGACTGAGCCGTCTCGACGCCGATCTCGAAGCGCGCCTGCGTACAGCCGTGACTGCTGGAGAGCTCAAAGACAACGTCGACCCCGCCGCCCTCGCCGTGCTCGCCTCCTCCCTGCTGCACAGCATTTCGATCCGGGCACGGGCAGGCAAATCCCGCACGGAGCTGACCGAACTGGCACGCAACGCGGTCAACGTAATTTGCGGTTGAGAGGCTTTATGGCGAGTGAAGGACTTGAAGACATACTGGCCGATCAGCTCGACGTGATTTTCTGCGGGATCAATCCGGGCATGACGGCCGCCGCCCAAGGGCATCACTTTGCCGGCCGGAGCAATCGCTTCTGGCGAACGCTGTACCTTGCCGGGTTTACCCCCGAAGAGCTGCGCCCGGAAAACGACCGGACGATCTTGCAGTACCGCTGCGGATTGACCGCCGTGGTCGAGCGCCCCACGGCGCGCGCCGACCAGCTGTCGTTGCACGAATTCATCGCCGCCGCTGCCGACTTTGAACAGAAGATTCTGCGCCATGCACCCCGCGTCGTCGCGTTTCTCGGCAAAGCCGCCTATAGCGCGTTAACCGGCCAGCGAGAGATTGCCTGGGGTCTTCAACCCCAGACCTTCGGCAATGCCAAGGTCTGGATCTTGCCCAACCCGAGCGGGCGAAACCTGGCTTTTTCGCTGGATCAATTGGTGGACGCGTATCACCAACTCCATCAAAACTTGCACAAATCGACAGTAGGCTAAGCTAAGGATCAGCTTATTGCGCACGATGCTCGCTCCGGCAGGGTTTGGGTTTTTCTGAAGAGCGTCTGCAACAGCTATTTCAGACAGGCCCACACTGTTCACGCAGGACTGACGTGATGACCGAGCCCCTCCTCAGCTTTGACGAACTGAAGCGTGCCGCCGTTGCCGGCGAAATTGATACCGTCCTGGTTTGCATGGTCGACATGCAGGGACGTCTGGTCGGCAAACGATTCCAGGTCGAGTTTTTCATCGACAGCGGCCATGAAGAAACCCACTGTTGCAATTACCTGTTGGCCGACGACATCGACATGGAGCCCGTGCCGGGCTATGCCGCTGCCAGTTGGAGCAAAGGCTATGGCGACTTTGTGCTCAAGCCCGACATGTCCACCCTGCGCCGGGTGCCCTGGCTGGAATGCACGGCGCTGGTGCTCTGCGATGTGCTCGATCACCACCATCGCCGCGACTTGCCGCACAGCCCGCGGGCGATCCTGAAAAAGCAGATCGAACGCCTGCGCGAGCGTGGCTATACCGGCATGTTCGCCTCGGAACTGGAGTTCTACCTGTTCGACGAGAGCTATGAGGCCATCCACAAGCGCAACTACCACAAGCCGAAAACCGCCGGTCATTACATCGAGGATTACAACATCCTCCAGACCACCCGCGAGGAGCCGGTGCTGCGAGCGATTCGCAAGCATCTGCAGGCCAGCGGCATTCCCGTGGAAAACTCCAAGGGCGAATGGGGCCCCGGCCAGGAAGAAATCAACATCCGCTACGCCGATGCCCTGACCATGGCCGACCACCACGTCATTATCAAACACGCCTGCAAAGAGATCGCGCAACTGCAAGGCAGGCGATCACGTTCATGGCCAAGTGGCGTTATGACGCCGCCGGGTCCAGCAGCCACATCCATAATTCGCTGTGGGACAAGAACGGCAAGAAGCCGCTGTTCTTCGATGCCAAGGCTGAGTTTGGCATGTCGAAACTGATGCGTTCCTGGGTCGCCGGGCAGCTCAAATATGCCAACGACATCACCTGTTTTCTCGCGCCGTACATCAATTCGTACAAGCGCTTCCAGGCCGGCACGTTTGCGCCGACGCGGGCGGTGTGGAGCCGCGACAATCGCACCGCCGGTTTTCGTCTGTGTGCCGAAAGCAGCAAATCCATCCGCATCGAATGCCGCATCGGCGGCGCCGACCTCAACCCTTATCTGGCCTTTGCGGCGTTGATCGCGGCGGGCCTGGCCGGGGTCGAGGAAAAGCTCACCCTCGCGCCGCCCTTTGAAGGCGACGCTTACGTGGATGACCATCTGCCCGAAGTCTCCAAGACCTTGCGCGAAGCCAGCGCCGCGCTCCAGACCTCGAGCATGTTGCGCGAGGCGTTCGGCGACGAGGTGATCGACCACTACGTGCACACCGCCGAATGGGAGCAGAAAGAGTACGACCGGCGGATCACCGACTGGGAACTGCAGCGCGGCTTCGAGCGCTATTGAGGTCAGCATGACGGCAACCATCAAACTCATCTCCCCGGTCGATGGCCGGGTCTATGCCGAGCGCCGCTGCGCCGACGCCACGCAGATCGAACAGGCACTGACCGCCGCCTCCACCGCTCAGGCGCAATGGAAACGCCGGCCACTGAGCGAGCGCGCGGCTTTTTGCAGTGCGGTGGTGGACGCGATGCTGGCGATGAAAACGGACATCGTGCGCGAACTGGCCTGGCAAATGGGGCGCCCGGTTCGGTTTGGTGCAGGCGAATTGCGTGGTTTCGAAGAGCGTGCCCGCCACATGATCGCCATTGCGCCTGAAGCCCTGGCCGCGATTGAACCCACGCCCGTCAGCGGTTTTCGCCGGCACATCCAGCGTGATCCCTTAGGGACCGTGCTGGTCATTGCGCCCTGGAATTACCCGTACCTGACCGCCGTGAATACGATCATTCCGGCGCTGATGGCCGGCAACAGCGTCATCCTTAAACACGCGTCGCAAACGCTGCTGGTCGGTGAACGGTTCGCCGAGGCCATGGCCTGCGCCCACTTGCCGCCCGGTCTGTTTCACAACCTGCTGCTCGATCACCGCCAGACCGCCGACATCATTGGCTCCGGGCGCGTGCAACAAGTGAATTTCACCGGTTCCGTCGGCGCTGGCGAGGCCATGGAAACCGCCGCCACCGGGCGCTTCCTTGGCGTGGGCCTGGAGCTAGGCGGCAAAGATCCTGCTTACGTGCGCGCCGATGCCAATCTTGAACACGCGGTAGAAAATCTGGTGGACGGCAGCTTCTTTAATTCCGGGCAGAGCTGCTGCGCCATCGAACGCATCTACGTCGACAAGACACTCTACCCGGCCTTCATCGAGCGTTTTGCTGCCCTGACCCGCCAATACGTGCTGGGCAATCCACTGGACGAAGCCACCACACTCGGCCCCTTGGTCACCCCGGCCGCGGCTGATTTCGTCCGTGGGCAAATTACCGAAGCGCTGGCCCAAGGCGCCACGGCACTGATTGAACCCACGGCGTTTCCCGCTGACGAACCGGGCAGCGCCTACCTTGCGCCGCAGGTGTTGGTCGATGTCACTCATCAAATGTCCGTCATGCGTGAGGAGAGCTTCGGTCCGGTGGTCGGCATCATGCCGGTCGACGGTGACGACGAAGCCATCGCGCTGATGAATGACAGTGAATTCGGGCTCAGTGCCTCGATCTGGACTCAGGACCTGGCCGCCGCTGAACGCCTGGGCAACGAGATCGACACCGGCACCGTGTTCATGAACCGCTGCGATTACCTGGACCCGGCCCTGGCCTGGACCGGGGTGAAAAACAGCGGACGCGGCGTCACCCTGTCGCGCCTCGGTTATGAACACCTGACCCGCGCCAAATCCTTCCATTTGCGCCACGAGATCTGAGCCATGAGCCTGACCGCGAACTGGAATTACCCCACGAGCATCCGCTTCGGCGTCGGCCGCATCGCCGAACTCGCCGACACCTGCCGCGCCCAAGGCATCCAGCGCCCGTTGCTGGTCACCGACAGTGGCCTGGCGCGTGCGCCGATGACCGTCGCCACCCTGGAAGCCCTGCGCGCCGCAGGTCTTGGCGTTGCGATGTTTAGCGACCTCAAGCCCAACCCGGTCGAAGCCAACCTGGCCGGCGGGCTCGACGCTTGGCGCGCTGGCAACCACGATGGCGTGATCGCCTTCGGTGGCGGCAGTGGCCTGGACATGGGCAAGCTCATCGCCTTCATGAGCGGGCAGACGCGTCCGGTCTGGGATTTCGAAGACATCGGCGACTACTGGACTCGCGCCGACGAAAGCCGCATCGCCCCGGTCATCGCGGTACCGACCACGGCGGGCACGGGCTCGGAAGTCGGCCGTGCAGCGGTGATCATCGACGAAGCGACCCACACCAAACGCATCATCTTCCACCCGAAAATGATGCCGCGCGTGGTCATCAGCGACCCGGCGCTGACCGTCGGCATGCCGGCCAAAATCACCGCCGGCACCGGCATGGACGCCTTGGCGCACTGCCTGGAAGCCTACTGCGCCCCCGGTTTCCACCCCTTGGCCGACGGCATCGCCGTGGAAGGCATACGCCTGGTGGCCAGCGCACTGGTGCGCGCCGTGCACACGCCGGGCGACCTTGAAGCGCGGGCGAACATGCTCGCGGCGGCGGCGATGGGTGCCACCGCGTTCCAAAAAGGCCTGGGCGGGATGCATGCCCTTTCACATCCGGTGGGTGCGCTGTACGACACCCATCACGGCATGACCAATGCGACCTTCATGCCTTATGTGCTGAAATTCAATCGCCCGGCCATCGAAGAACGCATCACCCGCCTGGCCGCGTATTTGCGTTTGCCCTCCCCCGGCTTCGACAGTTTCCTGGCCTTCATCCTCAAGCTGCGCAAAGACATCGGCGTGCCGCACACGCTGTTCGAGTTGGGCGTGGATGACAAACAGGCCGACCTGATCGCGGACATGGCCGTGGTCGACCCTTCTGCCGGCGGCAACCCGGTGCCCTTGACCAAGGCCGGTACGGCAGAGATTTTCGACGCGGCGTTTCACGGCCGCCTGTAGAGCAGTTGACTGTCGGTGCTCGACACATGAATGCAGCGCACGGGCAGGTTGTACGGTGGGAGACAGGAGCAGTACGACAAGGGGTTGAAAGCCAGCTCTTCCGGCATTCCGGAGGGGCGCGTATCAAAACCTGAAGGGGCACACAACATGAATCCAGCAAGTCAGCCCGGCGCCGACGCGTCGCATGACGACGACGTCAAGGCGCTGCACAGCATGGGCTACGCCCAGCAGCTCTCGCGACGCATGGGCGTTTTTTCCAACTTCGCGATTTCCTTCTCAATCATCTGCATCCTCTCCGGGGGCATCAACTCCCTCGCCCAGGGCACCTCCGGCGCGGGCGGTGCGTCCATCGGCATCGGCTGGCCCATCGGCTGCCTGATCTCCGGGGTGTTCGCCATGGCCATGGCGCAGATTTCCTCGGCCTATCCCACCGCTGGCGGGCTGTATCACTGGGGCTCGATTCTCGGCAACCGCTTCACCGGATGGCTGACCGCGTGGTTCAACCTGTTGGGGTTGGTCACCGTGCTGGGGGCGATCAACGTCGGCACCTATTACTTCTTTTTCGGTGCGTTCGGCCCGGCACTGGGCATGGAAGACACGACCACGGTGCGGGTGATTTTCCTCGCGGTGCTGACCGGCCTTCAGGCTTTGTGTAATCACTTGGGGATCGGCCTGACCGCCAAGCTCACCGACTTCTCTGGCTACCTGATTTTCGCCACCGCGCTGGCGCTGACCATCGTCTGCCTGATCTCCGCACCGAGTTATGAATTCGCGCGGCTGTGGACCTTCAGCAACTACTCCGGCGATGCCGGCGGCGCGGTCTGGCCGTCGGTGTCGAACGGCTGGGTGTTCATGCTCGGCCTGCTGCTGCCGATCTACACCATCACCGGTTATGACGCCTCGGCGCACACCTCCGAAGAGACGCGCAACGCGGCGATTTCCGTGCCGCGCGGCATGATCATGTCGGTGGTCTGGTCGTTGCTGTTCGGCTGGGTGATGTTGTGCTCGTTCGTGCTGATGCTGCCGAACATGGACGAGGCGGCCAAGCAAGGCTGGAACGTGTTTTTCTGGGCCATGAACACCCAGGTCAGTCCTACGCTCAAGCTCGCGTTGTATGTGGCGATTTTCGTCTCGCAGATCCTCTGCGGGTTGGCGACGGTGACCTCGGTGTCACGGATGATCTTCGCCTTCTCCCGTGACGGCGGCCTGCCCTGTTCCAAAGCACTGGCCTCGGTCTCGCCGACATTCCGCAGCCCGGTGGCCGCGATCTGGACCGGTGCCACCCTCGCCGTGCTGTTCGACTGGGGCTCGTCGGTGATCTCGGTCGGGGCCACGCCGGTGTATACGATCGTGGTGTCCTGCACGGTGATCTTCCTGTTCTTCTCCTTCATCATCCCCATCGTGCTGGGGCTGTTCACCTACGGGACGTCGAAATGGCCGACCATGGGGCCGTGGAATATGGGACGCTTCTGGTACACCGTGTTCGCCCTGCTCTCGGTGCTGTCGATGGTGATCATTTTCATCATCGGCATTCAGCCACCGAACGATTGGGCGCTGTACATCACGATTGGCTTCCTGGTGCTGACGGCGATAGTCTGGTTCGGCTTTGAAGCCCGCCGCTTCCAGGGGCCGCCGGTGGGTGATGTGATTGCCCAGCGCCAGGCGCAGATTGCGGCGGCTGAGGCGGCGTTGAATAAACGCTGAGCAACCTGTGGCGAGGGAGCAAGCTCCCTCGCCACAGGACTGCGACTACTCAGCACCGGGTTAGCCGTGATCTGTTCAGGCAGCCAAACACCGCCCCCTCAAAACCGTGGCTTGACGGTTTTCCACTCTGGCTTGTAACGCTGCATCTGTTTCACATCATCGCGTTGGCGAATGCCGCACGTCAGGTATTGGTCATGCAGCTTGCCGAGTTGATCGTGATCCAGCTCCAGGCCCAACCCCGGTGCCCGGGTAATTTTTACGCAGCCATCGACGATCGGCAGCTTGCCGCCCTTGATCACTTCTTCGTCCGGCTCTTGCCACGGGTAATGCGTATCGCAGGCGTAATCGAGATTCGGCACTGAAGCGGCGACATGGGCCATGGCCATCAGACTGATGCCCAAGTGCGAGTTGGAATGCATGGACACGCCGAGACCAAAGGTCTGGCACATTTTCGCCAGTGCCTGAGTGTCGCGCAGGCCGCCCCAATAGTGGTGATCGGCGAGGACGATCTGCACGCTGTTCAGCGCCACACTGCGGCGAAACTCATCGAAATCAGTCACCACCATATTGGTCGCCAGCGGCAGGCCGGTGCGTTTGTGCAGTTCCGACATCCCTTCCAGGCCCGGTGTCGGATCTTCGTAATATTGCAGGTCATCGCCCAGCAGTTCGGCCATGCGAATCGAAGTTTCCAGGGACCAGTTAGCGTTCGGATCGATCCGTAGCGGGTAACCCGGAAAGGCCTTTTTCAGCGCCTTGATGCACGCCACTTCATGCTCTGGATCCAGCGCGCCCGCCTTGAGCTTGATGCTCTTGAAACCATAGGTCTCGATCATGCGCCGAGCCTGGGCGACGATTTGCTCTTCGTTCAGCGCTTCCCCCCAACTGTCGGGTTTGTAAGGCGAATCGATGTGCTGGGCGTACTTGAAAAACAGATAGGCGCTGAACGGAATCTCGTCACGGATCGCACCGCCCAGCAAGTCCACCAACGGCACATTCAGCGAGTGCGCCTGTAAATCCAGGAAGGCCACTTCGAAGGCCGAATACGCATTGCTCACCGCTTTGCTGGCGTGAGAACCGGGTGCCAGTTCGGCGCCGGCGATGCTCGCCGGTTTGTTCGCCGCCACGGTGGCCTGCACGATGGCGCGCAGCTGATTGAGGTTGAACGGGTCGAGGCCGATCAGCTTGTCTTGCAATTGCTGCTGGATCGCTAGCGCCGGCGCGTCGCCGTAGCTCTCACCCAAACCAATGTAGCCATCGTCGCTCTCGATCTCGATGATCGAGCGCAGCGCGAACGGTTCGTGGATACCGCTGGCATTGAGCAGCGGCGGATCACGGAAAGCGATGGGGGTGACGGTGACTCGTGTGATTTTCAAGAGGCTGCTCCCTTTGAACCTGAACTCAAGACTTGTTGACTGATGGATTTTTTGGCTGCTGTGTCGACAGCAGGTTTGTCGGTCGGCGCGCGGAGCGCATCACCACGCGGTGCGGTGCGCGCGAAAAAGATCACCACGGCGGCGACCAGTGACGTGGCCGCCAGGCCGTAGAGCCCGCCCTCGATTGAGCCGGTTTTTTGTTCGAGAAAACCAAACGCCGTCGGCGCCACGAAACCGCCCAAGTTGCCGATGGAGTTGATCAGGGCGATCACCGCCGCGGCGATGCGTGCATCCAGATAGCCTTGCGGAATCGGCCAGAACAATGCCGAGGCCGCCTTGAATCCAATGGCGGCAAAACAGATGGCGACGAAGGCGAAGATCGGTCCGCCAGTGGTCGACATGAACATGCCGAACGCCGCAATCACCAGCGTCAACGCCACCCAGGCTTGTTGGTGTTTCCATTTGCTGGCCATGGCGGCGAAGCCATACATCGCGATGATCGAAATGATCCACGGAATTGAGTTGAACAGGCCGACCTGGAAGTCGCCCAGGTTGCCCATTTTCTTGATCATGCTTGGCAGCCAGAACGTGGCGCCATAGATGGTCAGGGCAATGGAAAAATAGATAAAACAGAACAGCGCAATTTGCTTGTCGGCCAGCAGTTTGAACATGGACGGCTTGATCGTCTGCGCGGCTTCGCGAGCCTGCTGCTCCAGCGCAATAGCACCTGTCAGCGCGTCCTTCTCCTCGGCGCTCAGCCATTTCGCTTCACGCGGATGGGATTGCAGCCAGAACCAGACAAAACCGCACAGGACAATGGACGCGAAACCTTCAATCAGGAACATCCACTGCCAACCATGCAGGCTGAAACCGCTGACGTTCAGCAGCGCACCGGACACCGGGCCGGAAATGACCGACGCAATTGCCGAACCACTGAGAAAGATCGCCATGGCCTTGCCGCGTTCAGTCGACGGCAGCCATTGGGTGAAGTAGTAAATGATGCCGGGGAAAAAACCTGCTTCGGCCGCACCGAGAACAAAACGCAGGACATAGAAGCTGGTATCGCCGCGCACAAACGCCATGGCCATCGCCGCCGCGCCCCAGGTGAACATGATGCGCGTCAGCCAGGCGCGAGCACCGTAGCGCTGCAACAGCATGTTGGAGGGCACTTCGAAGATCGCGTAACCGATGAAGAACAGCCCGGCACCCAGGCCGTAGGCCGCTGCGCCGATGCCCAGGTCGGTTTCCATGTGGCTGCGCACGAAGCCGATGTTGACCCGATCGATGTAGTTGACGATGAACATCACCACAAATAGCGGCAGCACGTGGCGTTTCACCTTGGCCGCGGCGCGGGCCAGCACACTCGGGTCCGGCGGATTCTGGAGGGTATTCAAGAGGCAACTCCCGATCATTGTTTTTTTAGGGACGAGCCGATCATGGACGCGGCAATTGATCCCGTCTAATCTAACTTGGCATTCGATTGATACCTGGATTAGATCAATGTTCGAACTGACTCAACTGCGCTGCTT
>Ga0302169_10000022_pt1 | contig 48289 bp, 49 predicted proteins | sample I_Fen_N1_3_FD_193493 | JGI IMG/M metagenome (GOLD analysis project Ga0302169, IMG submission 193493) | Peat permafrost microbial communities from Stordalen Mire near Abisko, Sweden - I_Fen_N1_3 | ecosystem: Environmental > Terrestrial > Soil > Wetlands > Permafrost | place: Sweden: Abisko...
TGATTGTTCTTACAGCTGGGCGTAATTTTTCTTGTTGGCGGACATGCTGTTCAGTACGAACGTCGGCCTGGGAGATATGTAACTGCACCAGCTCCCGCCAGTCGGCCGGAACTTTCGCCCACAGCACCGCACGCGCAGCATCATCCCCAGCGGCGAGAATGACCTGGGCGAATTGGCGTGGCCATTTGGGCCGGGAGACTTTTGGGGAAGCGGGAGCGGAATGCATGGTGCGAACCTGCCGTTGGGGGAACGGTGCCAGCTTCGCGTACAGCGGGAATGGGTTGAGTATCAGCGGGGTTTAAGAAAAAGCCCCGCTCAGTGGCGGGGCTACAAGATATCTTTCATTACGATTTAGCTCGGCCCAAGTAAACCGTGATCCCGGCCAGCTTGGATGGTCTTATATGCGCCTATATGGGTAAGGCCGGGTTCCCCAGCGCTAGGGATTCGTAGAGTTTGGTACATCGCCAAAACAGCAGCACAGTCCCAGTTGTCTTTGCCATCACCCAAAGCGCTATACATCACATCAAGCAACTCATAATGAGTGATTGGAATATTGGCATCATCCAATTTTTGACGAGTCATCACGATCATGTTGCCGATGTTTTCAGCTTCCTGACCTTTGGATAGGTTGTTGTGACATTGCTTAGCCGTACGCTGAGTCATTTCGAGCAACTGCTCTTTTCTTTCTTCAGTTAAAGCCACACCGCGCTTCTCATCTTTTTCCGCAAAAACGTTTGCTATAAATGAGTTGGTATACACCTGAGCAAAGACATTCGAAGAAAGTGCTGCCAGGATGGCTACCACGACAATTTTCCTTTTCATCAGTGCAAAGTCCCTTCGTCAAACCCAAATAGATCGGGCTCACTTTTGCGATGCAGCGCCCGTTGTCGGCGAATGATGTCATAAATGGTTTGGTTCGCAAGGTCGTATTTGCTTACCAGATCCGGGATAGGGGTACTGTTATCCTTCCAATCACGGAATATTTTTGCGTCTCGCAAGGCGCGCTTGAGCGCATCCCCCCGAGGCAAGTAAAACACTTGGCCACCCATCACCGAGCAAATTGCAAAGACAACATGTCGAGCCAGTTCGGCGGCTTCCGCGCCGGGCTTGATCTCAATCAGGAGCTTGGCTTCAGCAATTTCCACCATCTCCCTCAACGAGCCTTCCCAGCGAGATATGACGGTAGGGTCTTGCATGTTCGCCAACACTTTCTTGGCGTCCAGTTGATCGGTATCGTCCGGGAACAGTTCTTCGTTCATCGCTCAGGCCTCGCATGACGGCGGGCGTCGTAGGTCAAGGCCGCAACCATTTTCTGTAGTTGTGCAGGGTCCAGCCATTCAACCCGCTCGACTTGGAACATGCGCATGGCCATGCCGTCGGCATACGCCCAGGAGCGTTTTGCTTCGGCCAGAAAGGCCTCGATTTTACCCACCAGTTTTACCCGATCTGGTGCAGCCGCTGGTGCTTTGCGACCGTGCTTTTTAGCCGGTGCCGACTTCCAGCCCAAACGGCTGAACTCGGCAAGGACGGCGCCGATCTGGCGTGGGTTAAGGTCTTTTGCCGAACGCACACCCGCCACGCGGGCCAACAAGGCGCGGTAGGTTTCGTCGTCCAGCCCAAGATCTTTCTTGGCTATGTGGATTTTGCTCAGTTGCAGGTTTCGTGTACTCACTGTCTTCCTCCTTTGATCAGTGCCTGGAACGCCGCAGGGTCACGCCGGGACAGTTCAGCAGCACCATGAATTGCCATGGTGAGCGCGTGTTCTGTTTCGTCGAATGCCCCGGCCGCGCGGATCTGTTCCAGCTCGTTTTTGGTGCCAATGAAGATTTCCATCTTGAGCTTGCTCGCGCCCATTGCCAGGCGCTTGTCCTTGTCCCGTTTGCGCTGCGCACGTTTACGTTCGCGTGCCAGGCGGGTTTGGCGCTGTTTTGGTGTTTCGTCTGTCATGGGTTGGCTGCTCATCAGTACCGGACAACCACGTCCGGCAGACCGCCCTGGCGTACCAGGTCGGTTTCGCTCAGTTCAGGGCAAGCTGTTCCTGGCCGTTCACTCCGTGATTAAGGCGAACGTCGGTCGCCGCAAGAATGCCGTGCATGGCATCTGTCACTGTCCGATTGCTCAACCGTTTGCTGGTGTTGCGGTCCGTTGGAGTTGACTGCTTGGTTTCTGGGTGATGCTGAAGCATGTATGCAGAAGCTGCCGCTGACGGGGCGTCGTTACCAGCAAACGCCATGACTTGTTTGCGTACCTGGTAAACCCACGCATCACAAAACACGTCGGCGCGCTTGGTCTTTGTCGAAGCCTTGCAGCGCTTGAGATTGTTGGCGATGAAGTCCCGGCGAGACTGGCGGATCTGACGGAGAAGAATCGTCATGGTGTAGCTGGCCACCTCGGCGAACTCGCCTATGAAACGCCATTCGCCTGGTCCTGCCATGAACAGCAGCTCACAGGCGTACGCACGTTTTACGCAACCAGCCAAACTGGCTTCCCAACGAACCGGATTAATCCTGGAGCCACTGCGGGAGGCTGATTCCTGTATATCGGAGAGAGCGACATCGGCCTCTTCAATACGGTATTTCTCCATCATGGCGCGGGCTTGGCGCATGGCTGCGGCGGCTTCGTGTGGGTTGTCGCTTGCGGCGAGGCGCAGCAGCTTCTTGATTTTTTCTATCGCTTTGCTGTGGTCCATGGCGTCAGATCTCAGAGATTCGGGTGATGCTGGTGTTGTTCGCCAGCAGGTGTTTTTTGAGGGAGCTGAAGCTTTTCCAGGACCAGTCATAGGTGATGAATTTGATCGACTCAGCCTCGACGGCTTTGCGCTTGCCCCAGATTTTTCGGTAGGCCTCGATTTCCTTTTTGGTATGAAGAGCACGAGTCACCTTGCGATAAAAGCGGCGAGTTTCTTCGTGCTTTGTTTCGCCGGATCTGTGATCGCAATCCAACCAGATCCCCTTCAAATACCCATCCACGTAGACCACCGTCGACCAACTCTTTTTGGTGCGATCAGTCTCTTGCGACAGGCTGATTTCAAACCCATCACACTTGAGCTTCATGCAGCCCCACGGGTTTGCCATCTGCTCCTTTAATGCATCCCAATCCACTTGTTCCATCTCGTCCTCGGCTGCTCATCAGTACCAGGCAACCACGCCTGGCAGACCACCCCGGACGGCCGGGGCGGTTTCGCTCAGTGAAGGGTTGTGGTGCCCGGCTGCCAGTGGCACGCGGGGACAGCCCCTAGCATCTTTTCGCTGGCGATCAGGTCGAACACCTTGTTGAAGATGCGCACGGCTTCCGTCTGACGGGGTGCCCCCAGCCGGTTGGTCGGTACGCCGGTCATATCAATGGCGACCGAAGACCTGCCGTTGTCTTCGCGGCGGTCTTCCAGGGTGATGGTGATCTTGGCCATGGGGCGTCCTATCGTTGATGGTGGAAAGTGATGTGGTAGTCGCGGGCGACCTGACGAACGTATTTCTCGCTCATGTGGTGCTTACGGGCGATCCACTTGGGAGAGTTGCCCATGGCTGCATCAGCCATGATCAATGCCGCGTGCTTGTCGGTGTCCGGTGAGGAACCTTCAACCCTGGCAGGCGCTACAACTTCCGGGGTCGCCATTGATGCGGCAGGGGCAAACAGATGGGCGTAGACCGGTGACCGTTCCGGGTTAATGGTGAAGGTCGCCGGTGCGCTGTTCATCTGATGACCCACTTCATGAATCTCGCCGCCGCGCATCAGGAATTCCGCCGTCAAGCGTTCAAGGTTGGCGCGCTCGACGTTGAGTTGCGGCGAGTGGATTGGCAGTGGATCACTGCGGGTATCGTGATAGCGCTGCATGTCACACCCCCGCGATATCAAGACTGATCGGCTGGTATTGATCGGTGTCGCCAACGCGCTCATACACGCGGATGTAGGACTTGGAACCGATCACCTGACAGGCTTCGCCAATGGCCTGCATGGCGCGCTGCCAGCGCTCGTCGGCAATCTCCAAGCGGCGCAGCGCCAGCACTCGCGCCGTGCGAATGTCGCCTCTGGTGTCGGTGCGAAAGGCATCGTTGACCAGGGTCACCACCTCCGGCCGAGCCCCGGCAGTCCACTCTTCAAGGCATTCGTCGATCAAGGACCGGGCTGCCTGGAGGCGTTCGTCGAAGGCGATGCTTTCCTGAATGGCCCGCTGGATTTTGTAGCGCCCATCGAAGCTGATCAGGCTGACGTTGCCTTTCTTTCCGCCCAACTTGGCGCCGTATTCCTCGGCGCTCATATCGACGAACGCGTCGATATCGCCGAACGCGGCTGCCTTGAACAGGGCCAAGCCTTTGCTGGCTACACGGGCTTTTTCGACCAGTTCCAGCACAAGGGCATCGCGGGCAAGGTCAAGCGGCTTGATCATGCTTTCGGCAACGAGACGACGTTGCGCGTCGACGCGGTAGCCTTCGGGGATGGTGTGTTGTTGTGCAGTCATTTCGGGGTTCCTTAATGGAGAGTTGGGCGAGACCAGTCGGCAGGACGGGCGGCGCTGATGGGTTCGCGCCATTCCAGGGTTACGCCCTGGAACAACACGGTGTAACGGGTACTTCCGGCGCTCGCGTGCCGCTGGTAGCCGCTGACGGAGCGGGCGTTGATCAGTGCGCGACCGGCCTCGGGGTCGATGGTCAGTCGGTTTTGCACCGGGTCGAGGCTCAGCAACCGGATACGCATCGACTGCAAAGTCCGTGCGGCGTTGTTGAACACTCGCAGGTGTTCGGCCAGGGACGGGGTCAACACTTTTAGCGGCGTGCGGTTAGTGGAGGCGAGCATGGTCAATCTCCTGATGGCAGCGGTCGGGGTTGTGAGTGCAGTGCTGGCAGGCACGCCAGTGCTGCATGGCTTGCGGGTTGTGGGTCGGTGCCGGTTTTTCGCGATAGATTTGGCACTGATCGGTGGTGACCACGTCCTCCAAGGCCACGCACTCAATGCGCCCGAGAGTTGCCATGACGCGGCGCTCGACACCGGCCGTGCTGGGCGATGCGTAGCGGTTGGCCAAGATCAGGCTGACGGCGGTGCGGCTCATACCAATGCGCTGGCTGGCTTTGGTTTTGTTGCTGGCGGCGACTTCGGCGGCGAGCAGGCGCACGAACAGCGGCGGCTCTGGTCCCCAGGCGGCGAGTTGAACGCTCATAGATCGTCCTCCGCAGGTTCGGCCTGTCGGAACACGACTTCGCCCAGGTTAGGGTCGAAGACCTGACCGATGCGCTGAATCATGGGCGGGCGTGGGCCGGTGTATTTGCCGTGCCCCAGGCGGTAGCGGGCCTTCTTGCCTGGCTTGCTGGCCTGGACCTCGACGACATAGCCCGCACGCTTGAGCCATTTCAGGTAAGAGCGGGCCGTCCAACTGGTGGTTGGCACCACAATAGAGGCTTGCGCGGCCAGCTCATCGGCATCCAACTCTCCCAAGATGCGCAGAGAGCGCCACATGGCTTCGGTGCCTTTTCCTGCGGTGCTGGGCTTGCCGTCGCGAGTGACGGCGGGCGCCTCGGCCCCCACGTCCTTGAGCAGGCGCAGGGTCTGTTCTTCAAACTTGGCTCCGTCGATGACCTCAACAAAACCACCCTTGATCAGCGATTGCAGGTAGCTGCGCACGGCGGTGTCATCGGTGCTGGCACGACGGGAAATTTCATAGGCTGTAAACCCATCACGGCCTACACGGATGGCTTCCCAGATGCGCTGGCGATTGCCTTTGGTGCCCTGCATTTCCAGATCAATTTGTTTGCGACCACGTCCCCCAGCCATTACACGCCCCTCCGTACCGGAGCCTCGCCGGTAAACCAGCCACGATTACCCCAGCCAGCCAGGTCGATGCTGTCCATGGCCATGGCCTGGGTTTCGCCGTAGACCTTGTAAAGGTTGACCGCGACGCGGCGCAGGCAGCCGCGCACCTTGTGGCGCAGGTCTTCCAGCAGATCGTCGGCAATTTTCAGAGACGGATAGCTGGCTTTGGCCAGACTGCGCAGGTCATCAAGGGTGGCGGGTTGAGCAGGCACCCACTCAAGCACCCGGTTATGCAGGCGCTCCAGCTTGGCCAAGCTGCTGGGCACACGCTCTTCACCGATCAGGACGATGGTGCCCTGACTGGCGTTGTAGATATCGGTCAGGACATTGGCCACGGCTTTTTCGAGCAGGTATTGAACGTCATCGATCAGCAGCGGACGGCCGCTACGGGACAACTGTTCGGCCACCTGATCGACCATCACCGACAGCGTTTGGCCGGGGGCGATGCTCATTTCTCGCAGGATCGCTTGCAGGAAAGCTTTCTTACTCCAGGTGTCGCGGCACTCGACGTAGTAGGCGCGGTGCAGGTTGGCGGCGAAGGCTGCTCCCACGCTTTTGCCCAGGCCGCTGGCGCCGTACATGACGACCAGACCGGGCAGGCCCATCGGGCGGGAATGAGCCCGCTCAATGGCGGCGGATAACAGGCCGACGTTAGTCAGAGGAACGATTTTGGAAACACTCATGTGAAACTCCTTAAGGGCTTGAATTAAGCGCGAGCTTGTTCCGCGAACTCGAACATGCGGCGGATTGAAGCGAAGTCCGGGTGGTTGGGGTAACGGCTGTGCCACTGGGCTTCTTCGTCCGTCAGCACATCGCCTTGATTCAGGCGATCAGCGAACTGGTGCCAAAGGTGGTAGCGGGCAGTTGGGTCTGACGGCAGGTCGAAGGTCGGGGTGTGCGGCGCGGCCAGTTGGGCAAAGCGTTGGGCTTCGGCGAGTTGCTCAGGTGGCAGCTCGTAACTGCTAGATACGGCCGTGATGACGCGCATTTCAACGTCTTGCCCTGTGATGGTTTTGGCCTTCTTCACCAATCGGGAAAGTTGGCCGCGCTCGCGCTTCTCGCTGGCTTTCTCCAGCATGGTTTTCGGCATGGCTGGGCTTGCGTTGCCATCGAGTAAGGCCTCGCCGATCAGTTCGCCGTCCAGGGTGTGAACCCACACGCGGCTTGAGTCGCGGAAGTCATAGGCCACGCGGACCTCTTCACCGTGGAAGCCGTCCAGGTCACGCAGGAAGTAGGTGCCGCTGTTCCATTGGACCTGACAGCGATGAACGATGCGTTCAACTTGTGGACGGGTCAGGCTTTCTACGATGTTGCCGTCAGCCAGCAGTGGCTCCCAGCCCTCGGCCTCTGCCGATTTCCAAGCCTCCATTGGGCTCTGATTGCGTTTGCGTAGACTCTGGAGGTCGCGAAATTTCGGCAAGCCACGGTGCGGACGGTGGTTGTATTCATCCAGCGCACGTTGCAGCTCGGCAAAGAACACGGGGAATTCGGGTACGACTGTCGGGGCGATGCCCAGGGCAAGCTGTTTACGTGACAGCTTGTGGGTTTTGGTGGCGGCTTCCTTATCCATGTCGGCGCCGATGTAGCTGTCGAACGCCTTGGCGAGCCTGACCAGGATGGTTTTGTGTGGTCGCTCAATCACGCCCCGTGCCTGGGAGTTGTAGGGCAGCGAGTGAGTGATGGTGCCGCCCAGGCGGTCGTTGACTTCGTAGACGACGGCGTTATCAAAGCCGCTGCCGTTGTCGACGTAGAACACTTTGTACATGCCGCAGCGGGTGACGCTGTCACGCATCGTGTCCAACGTGGCCAGGGTCGATTCGGCCAGGTTGACCGAGAAGCCGACGATGCGGCGCGTGGCCCAGTCGATGACCATGGTGATTTCCGGGCGGAAGATCTGGCCAGTCAGCGGGTTGATGACCTCGGCGTCAAAGGTGTGGCCGTCAGCCACCCACACGTCATTCGGCCAAAGCATATCGGCCTTGCGACGGTTGTAAGCTTTTAGAGCGTTCAGTTCATGCGGCCCCATGCGCCCGTGTTCACGGACCGAGGGGCTTAGCTTTTTCAGCCAGCGCCGTACAGCGTGGATGCTGGGGCAAACGCTGATGCGCACTTCGCCGTGTACTTGCTTGAACTGCTCGTATGCCGCTTCGACGCTGGGTTTCTGCGGACGCTGGTAGTGCTTGAGGAATTCCCCCGCCCAGGCCGGGACGCTCATGTCTTTCTGTCGACGTGCAGGTGCCAGACCGGTTTCGCCATGGGCGCGGTAGTCCGCCAACCAACGCTTGAGGGTGCGCTCGGAAAGGGAGCGATCTTCGGTCTTGCGGTCGTTGGCACGGACTACGCGCTCGGCCAGGTAGGGGCTGAGGTCGTTGGATTTAGCGAGGGCCACCAAGGTCAAGATGGAGCGGTTCTGGCTGACTACCTGGCTCATGCGTTCGATTTCGCGGACGAAGGCCAGGCGTGCGGTCATGACGCAGGATTGTGAATCGTTTAAGCGTGACGCTTTTTCGGCGTCACGTCCTGCAAGAATGACGTGCGGTTCGATGGCCTGTTGGGGGGGTTCGTTGACGACGGTTGCGGTGATTAGGGCTGTTTGCGTTTCTTTGGGCAGAATGGCGAAGGCGTATTCCATGGCCTTGCTACCCAAGCGGCGTTGGCCTTCCCAGCCTTCACGCTGAGCCAACTTACGGATGCCCTGCACAGTCCCCGGCATGTTTGGCAAACCGGCAAGCTCCTGTGCGGAGTACCAGTTACGCATTTTGATCACCCAGCAGTTTTTTCAGCTCGCGAGCTTGCCGAGTGGCATTGGCAGCGACCCGCTCAAGTCGGCCTAGCTCGGTGTCGAGTGCTTCGCGGCCATAGGCAACACGACCACCACGCAAGTGAACTTGCCAGTTTGTCAGGATGTGACTGGCGCAGACCTCCTCCAGTAAGGCCGCTCTATATAAAGGAAGATTGTGATCTGCCCGTGCAGGACTTGACCAAGCGTCTAACATGTTCTTGCTAACGTCATCACCAGAAAGGCGAGACATGCGAGCGGCAATTTCGTAACGGTCGAGTTCAGACCCTTTCAGAATCTCGCTCACAAGCTCGCTGACTTGGGCGGCGTAGTTGCCAAGACCGGGGATAGACAGCACAGGTTGAGGAACAGCGAAGATGTCTAATGTTTTGTCGTCTTTGACTCGGCGCATGTTCAGGCACTCCTAGCCGCTTTACAGTGTCCAACCGGATAGAGTCCGGTATCCTTGCTGTAGGACGTGTTTACCTCTGCACGCCCTGGTCGTTGCCTATGCGGCGTGCCGTCAGCGTTCCAGCGCTCCGGCCAGATATCGCTAGGCTTGAGACTCAGGGCCCGAGCGAGAGCACGTTCAATACGCGGATACGGCGTGTTTTTGGCATTACGGATTGCGCGGTCAGTTACTTCCAGCTGACGAGCCAGCTCGGCCATTGACGTGCCGCGTACGCGGAGCTGGTATTTGATCCATTCCCATCGGCTAGCTGGATCTTTGGGCATGTCGATATCGCTCATGTTTTGAACCATCTTCACGGGTGGTTTTTTTGGGTCGTCTAACGACCTGTTGCGGATAAACATATCTCGAAAACAGGACCCTGACAAACCGTTTTCGAGAGTTTCTATTCCCTTTTTCGGACGGGTCATCCCGAAAAATAGATTTAGAGCATGTAAATCAATGGCTTACGTCGAAAAGAAACAAAAGAAACAGGCTGGCGAAGATGTTTCTTTTCCATATTCGGGATTGGAAACTCGAATAGCGGCTGTAGCAGACCTTTACGAGTCTCGAAAACAGGCTGCTTTAACTGCTGATGCCGCGCTGTCTTCACTCCAGCGTTGGATAGCAGGCGACGGAATGCCCGCGTTTGATTCCGTGGCCTTGCTGGCGGCAGCCCAAGGGGTTTCTCTGGACTGGATAGCCACGGGGAAGGGGGAAATGTTTCTAGAGGGTGCAAAGAAGGAGCAGGTGGTAGACGTTGAGGGTGTCTATTCGTACGTCCCTCTCTACGATGCCCACTGTAGTGCAGGTAATGGCTGCTGGAGTGATGGGGCGCAGATTCTGACCCAACTGGCCTTTACGACCTACTCACTGCGTAAGAAGGGACTAGATCCGTCCAAGCTGTCGGCAATCCGTGTTGACGGGGATTCGATGGAGGGGCTGTTGAGCGACGGGGATACGGTGATGATCGATCATGGCCGTAACTCACTTGAGGGCGAAGCTGTCTATGTCATACGCCTGGATGAACACCTGTATGCCAAGCGCTTGCAGCGGCAGTTCGATGGAGCTGTCAGCATCATCAGTCAGAACAAGGAGTATCAGCCAATGACCGTTCCTAAGGAGCGTTTGCGTGACCTGGAGATCATCGGACGTGTGGTCTGGGCTGGTGGCTGGATCTAGAGGTTGACCGGCCAATGCCAAAGAGCCCGCTAACTGCGGGCTCTTTGTCTAAATCTGACTGTTTAATAGTTTGCAGCTCTTTGGCACCGTTTCCAGGCTCGCCCGTAACCAGGTCTCCTTTCAAAGCCCCAGCCCGCCTGACTCTGCACACGTTGCCCCGGTTAATCCAGCTTCTTCCCACCGACTTCCCCTCCAGTGCCAAAGCTGCCACTAACTAACAGGTAACCAGGCACGTGTAGAACCGAATTCGACTGTGGTGTCGACGTCGACCCGTAACTTCCCGAACCGTCTGGGTGACGGTGCGAACGTCTACCTGGCTTCGGCTGAGCTGGCGTCCGTGGCGTCCATCCTGGGTCGCCTGCCGACCGTCGAGGAGTACATGGAATACGCGGGCAAGATCGACAGCATGGCGGCTGATGTTTACCGCTACCTGTCCTTCGACCAGATCGCCGAGTTCCGTGAAGTCGCTGCGAACGCGAACATTCCGGTGGTTCAAGCGTAAAGCTGCAACGCAATAAAAAACGCCGCCCATCGCGAGATGTGCGGCGTTTTTTTATGCCTGCGACATAGGCCAGCACAACACAATCCCTTGTAGGAGCCGAGCTTGCTCCGGGCGGCGTTCCGACGATAGCGGTGTGTCAGTAAAAATTGATATTGAATGTCAGACGGCCATCGCGAGCAAGCTCGGCTCCCACAGGGTTCTTCGGTGTGCCGGCGCTCTGTGCGATGCCACTCGTCAGCGCCCCAGCACCTTCACCCGCCCTGATCTTCCAAGATTTTATACCCCTTCCAGGAAGACCCGAATGATGAACAGAACAATCACCGCCCTCACCATCGCGAGCCTGTTGTCGACGGGTTCGTTTTTCGCCATGGCCGCCGAGAAGGCAGACGTTCCAGCCACTGCCATTCCCGGCGTCAACCAGGCCCAGGGCGCCGAATCCAATGAGCAAAAGGCCGATAAGAAGGGCGAGGAAGCCTCGGGTTCAAACTCAGGCGCCGATTCGCAGGCCACGGAAAAAGATGCCGCTACGTCGAGCGGCTCCAAGGGCGAAGAAAAAACCGAGTAAACGCAGCCAACGGAGGTACACGACATGCACAACGATGACAATGTGAATGAAGCATCCAACGCCCCACCCACTGACGTTTCGGGCAAACCCGTCAACGTGGTCGAAAGGGATCTGCACGACACATCCAGTGAAACCGAGGGCATCGATGAAGCCATTACGCCCTCTTCCACCCGCGCCAAGGAGCAGGACGTTGAAAAGCTCGAGGACAAAATCGCCGAGATCGAACGCAAGGTGGCGGATGGTAATTAGCGACTGAGGGAAAGGGAGTTCGATGGCTGACCTCCCTTCCCTATCTCTTTGATCAGCGTCTGTCATCAGACAGCGGGGTCGGCTCGTCCGCCTCCGGCATGTCCCTGTCAGGGTCTTCCCAGTCGTCAGGTCGCTGGTCGTCGGGGCTTGTCAGCGGATCGTATCGACCTGGATCGGCAGGGTTGGCCATCGGGTCGTCGGTGCCTGGCTCCGGTCTTGACGGAATCGCGTCTTGCACCGGGTTCTGGTCTTGTTGCTGGAAAGTCGAATCGTCGGACATAACCACCTCACCGCTTAAGGTCCGGTTTCTCCGGGCCGTACAGATTTGAAGTGGACCCGGTCACCGCGTGCGTTCGAGCAGACGAGCGGCTAGCCCTCGGCGCCGGTGGCCGGACCGGCGGCTTCCTTGGCGGCACGGCACAGCAATATGTCAGATACGCGCAGGATCGGTAGTGGGTCGGTCTTCCGACGTTCCTTGAGCCATTGGCGGCTGCGGCTGACATCCAGTTGCAAATTCAACAACATCATCAGGTTCTGTAGCTCCTGGGAGACCCGTCCCTGGCCGCATTCAGGGCAATGAAATTCCTGCCCGACGCCCCCACAGAATGTTCGTGCAAAAGGATTTTCACAGATCAAACAAGACATAGTCGGTCTCCCCCCCAATGAACAGTAGAGAGCCGCGCGCGTCGAAAGGTGTTCAGCGCGGCCGACGAACGGTCCTGCCCGCTCAGCGGAGCAACGCCGAAAGCGTTAAGGCGTTACCCAACGCAGCACCACTGGCGGTGTTGTCGAAAATGCACCACTTCGCTTCGCTGTCGGTGGTGGCGATCTGAAGATTAATTGCCAGGGTCTGCAGCGTGGGCAATTCGTAGGGACTGAAGTAAGTTCGAGGCGATCCATGCAGTCGCCAATACTTCAATCCCGGCCAGCCACCCGGCTGTGCGTCGTGGCTAATGCGTGAAGGATCGACCGCTGCCCGGCTAATTCGATGGTGAATCAACAGCGGCTCGGCATCGCACCAGGATTCGTGCCGGGGTTCCACCACCACGTGGCCGGCATACGCACGCCTGAGTTGCATGAAAAAGGCGTCGGCCACTGAATATTCAAAGGCCAATGAGGGCGGCAGCTGCACCAATAAGCAGCCCAATCGATCATTTAATCCTGAGCACTGCGAAATAAACTCATCGAGCTCTCGGCCGCAGTCCTGCAAGCGTCGTTCGTGGGTAATGAGCTTGGGCACCTTCACACAAAAGCGAAAACCGTCCGGTACCGAATCGGCCCAGCGAGCGTAGGTTTCCCGGCGATGCGGACGATAAAACGAACTGTTGATCTCGACGCTGTTTAACTGCGATGCATAGCGCTGCAGGTGCGTGCCTTCAACCGGGAATGTCGACACGAAATCTCGCGCCAGACTCCAGCCCGCACACCCGATGAAAATCGGAAGGCTCATTCAATCAATCTCCACGCGGGAAAATCACCCAAAGGATTGTCCTGTCTAGAGTTGAAATGATCGCGCTGGCAGAGTTCGAATTCTTTTGCCCATGGCGGTGAGCAGCGTGCCGTTCCTTTCGATCAATCCAATGGAACCTAAGGCTTCAGCCCGTTCTCTATCGCAAGACCAGCAGAAGGAGGAATTCACCATGATCGACCCAGCAACCGGCATGAGGGCGGGCGAGCGCTATCACGTCGAGAGCCTCGAACGCACGCCGCATTTCCCCGGCTTCTTTCTCGATGGAAAGTACTACCTCGGCCCCGAACTGCAGACAGCGGTCGGCTGGCTCGAAGGGCAGCAGTTTCTGTATGACCAACTCGATCCGACGGGTGAACCGGTGTATCCCGTGCGTGTCGCCGGCACTATTGAAGACCTGACGTTGATCCTCGGCGATGGCGCGCGCCTGAAGCTGAACGAGATGGCGTACGACGCCCCCAGATACCTGCCCACCGAAATGACCGATGACATTCTGCTCAACGGCGTCAGTCATCTGTACCCACAGGCAAGCGTCAGGCCCATTCGGCCCTCACCGCTGCTGGTGATCGGTGCCGCGCTGTTGGTGAGCGGTTGTCTGCTGGCGTTCAATCGTCTGGGTAGCCGACGCTCTATCCGCTAGGTTCACGGGCAATCAGGATGATTGCCCCAGATCCCCGGTTTACAGGTACCAGCGATATTCCCGCGCGCTGATTTCCTGCATGAACGCCAGGTGATCCTGACGTTTGTTCTCGCAATAGACGTCCACAAACTCCGCCCCCAACCCTTCACGCAGTTGCGGCTGATGCTGCATCGCGCGTACGGCTTCGAGCATTTCCTTTGGAAAGTCGACGCCACTGTTGCGGTCTTCGTTCAGCGGCAGGATGGGCTCTTTGCCGGTGTCCAATCCATGTTCCAATCCGACCAGAATCGCCGCTAACACCAGATAGGGGTTGGCATCGGCCCCGGCCAGGCGATGTTCGATGCGCAAATTCTTCGCGTCCGATTCCGGAATGCGCAGGCACGCATCGCGGTCTTCAAACCCCCAGCTCGCTTGGGTGGCGATGTTGGTCGTGCCGCCCAGCCGGCGATAGGCGTTCTGGTTGGGTGCGAAGATCGGCATGCAATGCGGCAGCAATTCGAGGCAACCGGCTACGGCGTGACGCAGTGATTGCTGCTGGTTGGCCGCCAGGATGTTGTTGCCGGCCGCATCGTAAAGGCTCACATGCACATGCATGCCACTGCCCGGATGCTGCAAGTAGGGCTTGGCCATGAAACTCGCACGATACCCATGCTTGAGCGCCACGCCACGGCTGCTGCGACAGAACAGCGCTGCCCAATCGGCGGCGCGCAAGCCATCGTCCAGGTGACCGAAATTGATTTCGAACTGACCGGGCCCAAGTTCAGCCGTGATCACTGTGCTGTCGATGCCCTGGGCTCGCGAGGCTTCAACCATGTCGTCGAGCACTGGCGCAAAGCGAGACAGTCGCTCGATGTGCATGTTGGGTTGATCGTCGGCATCGTCGGTCAGGTCGTCGCGGGGAAATTGTGGCAGCCCGTCGCGCAGCTTTTTATCGAACAGGTAGAACTCCAGCTCGAACGCCACCACCGGATGAATGCCTTTGCCGGCGAGCCTGTCCAGGACCTGCGCGAGCACCTGGCGCGGTTCGAACACGATGGGCGTTGCGGTGCCGTCCGAGGTGATCAGCATTTGCCCCATCGGTTGCGCTTCCCAGGTCACTGGCTTGAGAGTGCCCGGGACCAGGCGACGCACGGCGTCCGGGTCACCATCGTTGAAGCAGTAGTCGCCAATCTTGAACAACCCGCCTTGCACGCCCAACAGCACGCAGTTCTGCGGCAGTTTCAGCGCACTGCCGGCGGCGACCTTTTCCAGCATGTCCACCGGGTAGCGCTTGCCATAGAAATGCCCCGGGATATCGAGGGAAATCAGATCGACATAACGCACCTCAGGGTAGCGTTGGCGAAAAGCACGCACCTCGGCCAGCAGGTCAGAGCAGGTAGCATCCATCATTGTGGGTCCTTTGCTTGTTATCAGGTGTAAACCCAGAGCACTCGCGTGAGTTGCCCGGTGAGGTTGCCGTAGCGGCAACGGGTATGGCTGTCGAACTGAAAACTGTCGCCAGCCACCAAAGTCACAGGTTCCTCGTCGTCGCCCAGCCACAGCGTCAGCTCGCCTTCGAGCACATAGCCGCCCTGTTCCGAGCTGTCAGTCATGTGCCGGTCGCCGCTGCTGGCACCGGCTTCCAGATGACTTTCGAGCATGGAAAATGACGCGCGCATTTTTGGCGAAACCAGAATGTCGGTAATGCCGTTGGCGTAGTACAACGTGCGGCGTTCATCGGGCCGCGTGACCCATGGCAACTCCTTGGGTTTTGGCAGGCTGTAGAAGTACGTGGTCGGTACGCCCAGGGTTTCGCTGATCGCTGTCAGGTCAGCCACCGTGGGCCGAGACAGGCCGCGTTCGACCTGCGAAAGAAAGCCGACGGAACGGCCGATTTTGTCGGCCAGTTCCTTCAAGGTGTATTTCTTGTGCTTGCGCAAATCGTGAATCAGGATCGCCAGCGCAGCGATTTCTTCTTGCTTGTTCATGCCTGGAATTCCGTTGGATGACTCATCAGATACTGTCGCGCAGTCGATACCAGGCTTTGCCGATGGCTTCCAGCGGCGCCGCGAGGTATTTGCCGCCGGGAAAACTGCCGTTGTTCAGGCCCTGATACAAGGACAATTCATCGTCCTGGCCAAGAATCGCGTCAGACACAGCACGAGCGGCCGCCAATGTCGGCAACACGCCGTGACCGGAATAGCCTTGCAGCCAGTAGCGATCACCGGTCCGGCCAACGTCGGGGGTTCGTTTAAGGGTCAGGTCGATGTGCCCGCCCCAGGCGAATTCCAGTTCAACGCCTTTGAGCTGCGGAAACACCCGCTCCAGAAACGGCCGTGTGGCCCCGGCGATGTCCTTGGGCATGCCGCCCAGATAGGTGCAGCCGCCGCCGAACAGCAGACGGTTGTCGGGGGTGCGACGGAAATAATCGAGGACAAACTGGTTGTCGGTGACGCAAACATTGCTCGGTAGCAACGCAGTGGCCTGCTCGGGTGTCAGGGGCGCGGTCGCCACTTGATAGGTCCCGACGGGCAATACGCAACTGGCCAGTTGCGGGTCGAGCCGGTCCAGATACGCATTGCAGGCCAATACCAGGACGTCGGCGCGAATCGACCCGTGTTCAGTGTTTACCAGGAACCGGCCGCCCTCCTCTCGATAACTCAACGCTTTGCTTTGTTCATGGATGCGGCCGCCCGCGCGTTCGATGGCGGCAGCCAGGCCGAGTGCCAGTTTCAGCGGGTTCACATGAGCGCCCTCAGGGTCGTATAACCCCGCCTGGTAGCGCTCGCTGGCGATCCAGTCCGGTAACTGTTCACGGCTGATGAACTGCAAGGCATGGTGCCCCCACTTGTGACTGGCCTCTCGCTGCCACTCGGTCAGCAGGCCGACACGTCGTGGCATCACTGAGGTCCACAAATGCCCGGCGCGATAATCACAGTCGAAGCCATGGCGAGCCGGCAATTCACGCAGTTCCTTCGCCGCCCAGCGCATGCCGTCCCACAACCGGCGAGCGCGCTCATAACCGAGCGCGGCTTCCAGCGGTGGCATGTCACACGACCAGCCGAGAATGGCTTGACCACCATTGCGCCCTGAGGCGGCCCACGCCACGCGACTGGCTTCCAGCAGTGTCACGCGCTTGCCGGCCAGGGCCAGGCGCAACGCAGTGTGCAAGCCACTGAACCCGGCGCCGATGATCAGAATTTCGGTGTCGTTTTCACCGGAAAGCGCGGGGCGAGTGGTCAGGCGATCAGCGCAACTGTGGGCGTAGTAGCTGGCGACATGTTGCGTGGATTGCTGGAACATACAAGCTCTCGTGAAATTATGTTTTTATAATTTCATGAAAAACTACATGATTAATTTCATATGGGCAACAAGCGTGATTTTTTTGTGCCTGGGCTGACGCCATCGCGAGCAAGCTCGGCTCCTACACAGGGGAATGCATTTTCTTATAGGAGCCGAGCTTGCTCGCGATGGGGCCGGCCAAGACCACAAACAATCCCGACACGCTTCAGGTATCAGGCGACTTATGCCACGGATACCCCTTAGCACTGAGCTCAAAGGCGTAATCGAACAACCGCTTCATGTACTCGCCATCAAACTGATGATTGGGCAGGTGAAGAAAGTCCGACCCGATGTAAGCAAGATTGAAGTCCGCCCCGTCCTGCTGGGCGATCCGGTAGATCCGCTCCAGATCGCTGATGCCTTGCATCTGAATCAACGCGCTGATGGCGCGACCGCCAATGCTCAACGTTCGGCGTTTGGTCCCCGACCACTGCGGCTCCATTTTGCCGTTGCGAATCACGTAGAAATGCCGATCACGGCGCAAACGCGCGCCGGTCACGCTGTTCAGTGCCATGACGGTGCCTGGGGGATAAAGGAAGACCTGCGTGATGACGCCGCCATCGACGTGCATTTCCTGGAACGGTTGGCCGTTCACCTCCACGTCGATCATGACGGGTGAAACCGCGCCGGGAATGCTCATCGACGCGATCAGGATCCGCCGGAACAGGTCAAGCGCTCCCGGTGCTCCGCTGGCGGCGATGGCGCCCATGTTCCAGGTCACGGGCCGGCCCGCATCGAGATCGGTGGTGCCGATCATCAGCAAGCGTCCGTCGGCGTATTGCGCGGCAATCGCCGCCAGTATGTCCGCAGAAATGCACTGCGCGACGAGCCGCGCCAATGGCTTGCTGTGCGCAATGCCGTCGCTGGCAAGCCGGGTCAGCACACTGCGCGAGTGGAAAACGTCCTTGGGGCCGATGGCGCTGCAAATACGCAGGATGATGTCGTCGTACTGAGGCCCCAGGTAGGCGAACGGGGCCACCAGGGCCCCGGCGCTGATACCCGTGACGACTTTGAAGGATGGACGCGAACCCTGCAACGTCCACCCCGCGATGATCCCCGCCGCAAAGGTGCCGGCGTCACCACCCCCGGAAATCGCCAGCATGTTGGCCAGTGGCAGAATGTCATTCGGCTCCCCTGCCCTGGCCAGCGCTTGCGCCTCTCGCAGGTTGGACTGGTGCACATCCCGAATCAGCGGCGCGAGGTCGCGGTCCAGCCAGTAACGCGCCTCGGGAATGCCGGGGACGACCGCCCGTTCCGTCAAGGTCGGCGGCACCGCGTCCCGGCGTTGCAGGCACGCTTGGCGCAACATGTTCCACGTTGACGCACCTGGTCCGGGCAGGAATGGTTTCAACACGCCTCCTCATGGCCAGAGGACTTCAGACACCCTCCGGTCGATCCTGAACCCACTGCCAGAATAATTGGTAACCCACCGCCAGGACCACCGGCCCGATGAACAGCCCGAGGATGCCGCTGGTGACCATGCCACCCAATGCGCCAATCAATACGACCGGCATCGGCACATCCACACCCCGGCCCAGCAACAGCGGTTTGAGGACGTTGTCCACAAGGCCCGCAACGAACACAAAGACCGAGAAAATAATGGTCCTCGTGTTCGGACCTTCGGTGGCCATGACATAAGCGATCACCGGCAGCGTAATCAGCGTGGCCGGCAACTGCATGATGCCCAGCAGCAATACGCCGATGGCCAGCAGACCGGCGCCGGGGATGCCTTTGAGCACGAAGCCAATCCCCACCAGCAACATCTGGATGAACGCGATACCGACCACCCCGAGCGCAACGGCGCGGATGGTGGCGGTGCACAGCTCGGCGATTTGTGGCCCCTTGTCCGGACCGCTGATACGCGACGCGATATCCACCGCGCAACGGCTGCCAGCCTCACCATGGGCCATGAAAATACCGGCGATGATCAAGGCAACAATGAACATCAGCAAACCTGCCCCGACGCCAGCAATTTTGGCCAACAGGCCCAGCGTGACACCTTTTATTTGCGGCAGGTATTTCACCATCAGGTCGGGAAGATCGGTCGAGGCCTGCAGCCATACCGCCGAGACAGATTTGCCCACCAGCGGCCAGCCAGCGACCGTATCCGGGGGCGGCGGGATATGGAAGCTGCCTTCTTTCACCAGATCGACGACCTTGGCCACCGACTCCGCAATCGAGGTGCCCAACAGATAGACCGGCACCACCAGAATCGCGATGGCAATCACCACAAGTATGGTCGCAGCACGCCCTTCGCTGCGGCCCATCGCCCCCATGAGTCGCAATTGCAACGGGTAGAGGGTGATCGCGAGGATGACCGACCACAGCATCAGGTCGCGAAACGGTCGAAAAATCTCAAAGCAGAACAGCACCAGAACGACAATCAACCCGGCACGAATCAGGACATCGAGCATGCTGCGGGTCAGCGATTTCTCGGACAGAGGTAAGGGCACCATGGATGCCTCCTTGCTGATAGCTGCAAACAAAGGTTGGGGAACGGTTAGGGCAGCATAGACGCTGATTTCACGGTGCGACATCCACATTGTGCTGTGTATCGCTGTGCTTCAAAAAAAACCGCAAAAACAGCACATCGACTCAATATCCGCGGCTCAATCCACGCAACCATGGCCCCCTCACTCACCCCGTAAGGACCTCATCATGGCCATTGCAAAAGCAGTTCCCGGCAAAACCCTGCTGACCCCAACCGACCACACCCTGATCATGATCGACCATCAATCGCAAATGTCCTTTGCGACCAAGTCCATCGACGCGGTGACCCTGCGCAACAACGCCGCGCTGGTGGCCAAGGCCGCTCGCGGGTTCAAGGTTTCGACCATTCTCACCACCGTGGCCGAGAAGAGTTTTTCCGGGCCGATCTTCGACGAAATCAAGTCAGTGTTCCCGGAACACAACGTGATCGACCGTACCAGCATGAACACCTGGGAAGACGAGCGCATCGCCGTTGAAGTCAACACGTTCGGCAAACAGAAAATCGTCCTGGCCGGTCTCTGGACGTCCGTGTGCATTGTCGGCCCGGCGCTGTCGGCCATCGACCAGGGTTTCGAGGTGTACGTGATCGCCGATGCCTGCGGCGACGTCACCACCGAAGCCCACGAAATGGCCATGCAGCGCATGATTCAGATCGGCGCGCGGCCGATGACGTCCCTGCAATACCTGCTGGAACTGCAGCGGGACTGGGCGCGCAGCGAAACCTACGACGAAACCGTGAAAACCTCGATCGCAAACGGCGGTGCCTACGGTCTGGGCCTGATCTATGCCAAGAGCATGTTCGGTGCTTCGGAAGCCCACTAAGCAAGAACCAGCGGCTCCGTACACGCGGAGTCGCTGCCCGGTGGTGATTGATCGATGACGTTTTTCAAGCGCAAACCTGGTCTGCCGTTCTGGTTGTCGGTGATAGTCGCTGGCACGACTGCAATGGTGCAGGCGGACGAAATGGCGCAAGCCGGGCAAGGGTTTCTGGACGGTGCGACGCTGAATGTGCTCAGCCGCAACTTCTACCTCAACAGTGATTACCGCTCCCCTTCGTCGTCCGGCAAAAGCTACAAGGCGGAATGGGCGCAAGGTTTCATTGGCGCGTTCGAGTCCGGATTTACTCCCGGCTTCTTGGGATTCGGCCTCGATAGCCACGCCTTTTTGGGCTTGAAACTCGACAGTGGCAAGGGCAGTTCAGGCACCGGATTGCTGCCGGTGAGCAGTGACGGGCGAAGCGACGACAACTATTTCAGCGCCGGCGGCGCGCTGAAAATCAAGGCATCGAAAACCACCTTGGCGTACGGCGAAATGATGGTCGAAGCCCCGGTGTTCGACACCGCCGACAAACGCCTGCAACCGGAGTACGCCACCGGTTTTCTGCTCAACAGCCGCGAAATCGATGGCATGAATCTGCAAGCCGGCCACTTCACGGCGTTCAAGAATCAGGACAGTTCATCGAGTAAGGGCAATTTTTCCGGTTACGGGGCCAACACCGACGCCGGTGGCATTTCGTTTATCGGCGCCGACCTGTTCACCCAAAGCCCGGTCGGCGGTGCGCTGTATGCCTCGACGCTGACTGACACCTGGCATCAGTACTACGCCAACGTGCACTTCAAGCAATCCAGGGTGTTGGTCGACGCGAATGTCTACCACACGCGAGACACGGGCGAGGCATTGTCCGGCGCCATCGACAACACCGCGTTCAGCCTTTCGGGCAAATACACCGTCGACGCCCACGGCTTCACTCTGGCTTACCAGAAAGTCAACGGTGACACCCCGTTCGACTTCGTCGGCGGCGACTCCATCTACCTCGCCAACTCGATCAAGTACGCCGACTTCAACGGCGCCCACGAACAATCCTGGCAAGCCCGCTACGATCTCGACCTGAGCACCTTCGGCGTCCCCGGCCTGGCCTTCATGACGCGTTACGTCAAAGGCACAAAGATCGACGGAACCCATGCACCCCAGGGTGGCGCCTACAACCCGTTCGACGCCGCAACCGGCACCTTCGTACCGCAAGAGGGCGACGGCGGACGGCATTGGGAGCGCGACATAGACTTGCGCTACATCGTGCAATCGGGGGCGGCCAAGGACTTGTCGCTGCAACTGTCCCATGTGTCGCACCGCGCCAACCCGGCGCAGGGAGGCGATGATATCGACCGGGTGTATGTGGTGATCCAGTACCCGTTGAACTTCGGGCCTTTTTGATCGGGAAAATGGCGGAAGTACGAAACGCGAAACATCAACGCAGTTTCAGTGGGTCGACCATCTCCGCCGCGATCGCCATGCCCACCAGGTCCGGCAAGGTATTGGCTTGCATGCGTTTCATCACACGCGAGCGGTACAGGTCGACGGTTTTTGCGCTGACGCCCAGTTGCTCCGCTATTTCGCGGGTGGTGTAACCCTGTACCAGCGGCAACAAGACATCGCGCTCGCGTGGGGTCAGCGTCAGCAACCGTGCCTGCAACGCATCGTGACCCTGGCTCCCCGAGCGGTTGACCGCGCAGTTGCTGAGCGCCTGTTGCACGCTGTCCAGCAGTAATTGCTCGTTGTAGGGTTTCTCGATGAAGTCATGGGCGCCGGCCTTGAAAGCGCGAACCACGATCGGCACATCGGCGTGACCGCTGACAAAGATGATTGGCAGATTCAGTTCACGTGCGCGCATTTCCTCCTGCACGTTCAGCCCGCCCATGCCAGGCATGCGAACATCGAGCAGCACGCAGGCATCGAGCGTGGCATCACAAGCATTGAGAAACTCCACGCCACTGGTAAACGGCAAGGCCTTGAGCCCTACCGATTCCAATAACCAGACCGTTGAGTCGAGCATGCCTTGATCGTCGTCGACCACATACACCACGTGCTCCGTCACACCTGCCATTACGTTATTCCTGTTGTTGTTTTGTTGGGCCGGCCAGCGGCAAACGGCAGCACATCAGCAGCCCGACCGGTTGGCGCAGGGCCTGCAATTCGCCACCGAAACCTTCGATGATGCTGCGGCTCATGGACAAACCAAGTCCCAGGCCATCGGCCTTGCTGGTATAGAACGGGGTAAATATCTGCTCCAGTTCCGGCTCGCTGACGCCCGGCCCCTGGTCTTGCACACTGATTTCCACGGTTGCACCACCGCCCTGCCCCGCGGCCATCACAATCAGTGACGGCTGTCCCGGATGTTGTTCGCGGTTGGCGTCAATGGCATTGCGCAACAGATTGAGCAGGACCTGCTCCAGCAACACCCGGTCGGCATAAACGGGTGGCAGATTATCCGGCAGGCAATCCTCGATTGTCACTTGGCAATTGCTCGCTTCCCAGGCACACAAACGCACCGCCTCGCGCGCGACGTCGGTGAAATTCAGGGCCTGCATCCGGCGTTGCCCCTTGCGCAGAAACGCGCGCAAACGTCTGATGACTTCTGAAGCATGCGTAGCGTGATGGGTAATGCGCTCTAACCCTTGCGCCACTCGGGCAGCAGCTTGAGGATTGGAATCCAGCGTCTGTAAATAGCGCTGGCTGGCATTGGCATAATTGACCACCGCCGCCAGCGGCTGGTTGATTTCGTGGGCGATGCCCGAGGCCAATTCCCCCAGGGTGACCAACCGCGCGGTGTGCGCCAGTTCGTCCTGATGGCGGCGCTGTTGCGCCTCGCGCAGTTCACGTTCGGTCATGTCCCGCGCCACTAAGGAGTAATAGCGCTCGCCGCCGGCCGAACGGTGCGCCAGCAACACCAGCGATACCGGCACTGAAGTGCCGCCTCCCGGTGGCTGCAATCGCGCATCGGTGCTCCAGACACCGTCGCGTTCGGCACTGCTCCAGCCATCACGTTGCAGACGCGCCAGGTCGCTGCTGGCGAACAATTGCGCCAAGGCTGGCATCGGTTGTTGCTCGTCGATCCCGAGAATGCGCCGCGCCGCTGGATTGAGGTAAGTGACCTGCCCCTCGGGGTCGATGAACAACACCGGATCGGTGTTGGCTTCGACCACCTCCGCCAGGCGCCGCTTGTTTTCCTCGGCTTGCACCCGGGCGGTAATGTCCCGGGACACGCTGACCACTTCAACCACTGTCCCGGTGTAGGTTTCACGAATCGCCCGGCTCGCGGTTTCGAACCACAGGTAATGCCCGTCTCGATGGCGAATGCGATAGGTCATCGTGTGATAACCATCCTGCTCCAGAGCATCCCGCGCGCGCTGCACCAGGTTGGCCAGGTCCTGATCATGGAACAGGCCTTGGGCCATTTGCCCGCGCAACTCTTCCGGCCAGTAGCCGAGCAATGTCCAGGATGCCGGCGAGGCATCCAGAAAGCGTCCGTCCGGTGTGTGTCGGGAAATCAGGTCGGTGGTGTTCTCGATGATCAGCCGGTACAACCGGCGTGCCGTGGCGGCTTCACGCTCGGCCAGCACTTGCGCCGTGGCATCGCGGCAACGGGCGAGCACGCGGTTGTCCTGGGGATCGGGGATAAACGTCCAGATCAATATCTGCGCTTCGAACTGGGCTTCGACGCCCTCGATAGCGCGTTGCTGATCAAGGCAGGCCCTTACCAGCACCCGGTGATTGACCGGCAAAAAGCCCAGCACCTCGGTCAGCGGCTTTTCGGCGAGCAGTGCCAACAGCGCGGCATTGAATTCCAGCGGCCGGCCTTGCGCGTCGAGCAACAGACTCGGTTGCGGATCGTGACCCAATAGCGGCGAACCGCGCAGCATACCGTTGACGCTGCTCAACAAGGTCGTCAGCAAGTCCTGCACCCAACCCAGCCAATCAAGACTCACGCCCTCGCAAACTTCCACCAGCAGCAACCCCGGTTGCCCCGGTTGCAAGGCCAGATCAAACACCTGGCCATGACTGATAGCAGCCCGGCGCAGTCGGCCGGCCAACCAGCAATCGAGTTGCCGTACTTGAGCCAGGTCCAGGCGCCCCGCCTCGACCAGCCGTTCAAACAATCGCTGATCACTGGCCAGCGACGGGTCACCCAGGCCCGGTGGAAAATGCTGGGCGGCGCCCTCGTGGCTGTAAATCCGCGCAGTGGGTTGCCAACTCAGATAAACCGCCCGGCGCACCTCGGGACATTCCTGCAACGCACGGCACAACGCATCAGCCCGGGCGGCCAGAGACACACCCTCGCGCTGCAGGCGCAACCAGCTGTGCAATCGAACGGGAGTCAGGGTCATCACAGGTCCGCTTTGTTGGGGAAGCCAAGGATATACCGGCCATGGTGGTAAGACTGTATTGATTTAGATCGGCGAGAATCAAATATAGTAGATATCCTATATGACGTAGGTTGTACTTCCATATGCATAGCTGAATGTTATATAACGCAGGTCGGACATAAAAGATGCCCTCAGCGGCGACGCTGCAAGGACATCGATAGAGCTAACAATCAGCCACCGAGTACCCGCACATGTCGATCTATGAACAAGGGCTAGGCCCTGCGGCTGTCAACCATATTGCCTTGTCTCCGCTCAGCTTCATCGAGCGCACCGCCAGCGTTTATCCGGACTACCCCGCCGTCATCCATGGCTCTATCCACCGCACCTGGGCGCAGACCTACACCCGCTGCCGCCGCTTGGCCTCGGCATTGGCCGGTCGCGGCATCGGCAAGAACGACACGGTGGCGGTGATGCTGCCCAACATTCCCGAGATGCTTGAAGTGCACTTCGGCGTGCCGATGATTGGTGCTGTGCTCAACCCGCTCAACGTGCGTCTGGATGCCGAAGCCATCGCTTTCATGTTGCAGCATGGCGAAGCCAAGGTGCTGATTACCGACCGCGAGTTCCATGATGTGATTCACGCGGCGATTGGCATGCTGGATCACCCGCCGCTGGTCATAGACGTCAATGATCCGGAATACGGCGAAGGCCAGGCGGTCAGCGATCTGGATTATGAAGCGCTGTTGGCCGAAGGCGATCCAGCCTTTGCCTGGCAGTGGCCGGCGAACGAATGGCAAGCCATCTCGCTGAACTACACCTCAGGCACCACTGGCAACCCCAAAGGCGTGGTTTACCACCATCGCGGTGCTTATCTGAACTCGTTGGGCAACCAGATGACCTGGGCCATGGGCAACCATCCTGTGTATCTCTGGACTCTACCGATGTTCCATTGCAACGGTTGGTGCTACCCGTGGATTATCACCGCCATGGCCGGTGTTCATGTGTTCTTGCGCCGTGTCGATCCGCAGAAAATCCTCACGCTGATCCGTGAACATCAGGTCACCCATCTGTGCGCTGCGCCGATCGTGCTCAACGCCTTGGTCAATATGCCGGAGTCGGCTAAAGCGGCGATTGATCACCCGGTCAGCGCGATGGTCGCCGGTGCCGCACCACCGGCCAAAGTAATCGGTGCCGTGGAAGAAATGGGCATCAAGGTCACCCACGTGTATGGCCTGACCGAAACCTATGGTCCGGTGACGCTTTGCGCCTGGCATGCCGAATGGGATGAGTTGCCGCTGGACGAACGGGCGCAAATCAAATCCCGCCAGGGCGTGCGCTATCCGACGCTCGAAGGCGTGATGGTCGGCGACTCGAAGACACTGGAACCGACTCCGCGAGACGGTCAGACCATCGGTGAGATCTTTATGCGCGGCAACACCGTGATGAAGGGTTACCTGAAGAACCCGACCGCCACGGCCGAAGCGTTCGAAGGCGGCTGGTTCCACACCGGCGATCTGGCGGTGTGTCATCCGAACGGGTATGTCGAGATCAAGGACCGACTCAAGGACATCATCATTTCCGGCGGCGAGAACATCTCCACCATCGAACTGGAAGGTGTGCTCTATCGCCACCCTGCCGTCATGGAAGCGGCTGTCGTCGCCCGTCCCGATGAGAAGTGGGGCGAAACGCCCTGCGCCTTTATCACGTTGAAGGCTGATCACCAGGACGTTCGCGAGGCCGACATCATCAGTTTCTGCCGCGAACACTTGGCCGGCTTCAAAGTGCCACGCACGGTGGTTTTCACCCTGCTGCCGAAGACTTCTACCGGCAAGATCCAGAAGTACGTGCTGCGCGACAGGGCCAAGGCGCTCTAACCGAATCGAAGTTGTACCTGTCAAGCGGCCGGTGTATTTACCGGCCGCTTCGGGCTCGTGCAGGCCGGATTCGGCTCTGCCCTGCCCTTAAATGCCAAAAGCATCGATAACAATAACAAGGTGGAGCCACCCATGATCGACATCCATTCAACCGATACCCAACGCTGTGAACGCATTCGCTCCAATCCGAAATTCCTTCAATTGGTGAGCAGCCGCTCGCGCCTGGCCTGGTCGCTGAGTGCTGCGGTGCTGGGCACTTACTACGCGTTCATGCTGGTGGTGGCGTTTGCCCCGCAGTGGCTGCATGCGCCACTCGCCGAGCATCGGATGTTGACCCTGGGCATGCCGGTTGGCGCGGCGATCATCATTTTTTCCTGGCTACTGACCGGTTGGTACGTTTACAGAGCCAACACGCGGTTCGATGCACTGGGTGCCGCCATTCTCGAGGAGAGCAAGTAATGACTCTTCTGCGCAAACTTCTCCTCGCTGCTGCCGGGCTATTGCCGGCCTCCGTTGTGCTGGCTGCACCCGCGCTGGGTACGGTGGAAAAACAACCGCTCAACCTGCATGCGATCGGCATGTTCTTCGTCTTCGTGCTGGGCACGCTGGCCATCACCTGGTGGGCCGCGCGACAAACCAAATCCACATCTGACTTCTACACCGCAGGCGGTGGCATTACCGGGTTTCAGAACGGTCTGGCGATTGCCGGCGACTACATGTCCGCCGCTACGCTGCTGGGGCTGTCCAGCCTGGTGTTCGCCAAGGGCTACGACGGCTTCATCTATACCATCGGCTTCTTCGTCGGCTGGCCGATCATCACCTTCCTGATGGCGGAGCGCTTGCGCAATCTGGGGCGCTACACCTTTGCCGACATCGTGTCCTATCGACTGGACCAGAACAAAGTGCGGATCTTCGCCGCGTTTGGTTCGTTGACGGTGGTGTGCTGCTACCTGATTGTGCAGATGGTCGGTGCCGGTCAGTTGATTAAATTGCTGTTCGGCCTCGACTACCCGGTTGCCGTGGTGATCGTCGGCGCGCTGATGTTGGTGTACGTGATTTTCGGCGGCATGATCGCCACCACCTGGGTGCAGATCATCAAGGCTGTGTTGCTGCTTGCCGGTGGCACGACCCTGGCGTTCATGGCCATGTCGCAATTTGGCTTCAGCTACGAAACCCTGGCCACCAAAGCCGTCGAAGCCCACGCCAGCGGCTGGAACATCATGGGCCCTGGCTCAATGCTCGCCGACCCGATCAACACCGCTTCGATGTCGCTGGGCCTGGTGTTCGGGATTGCTGGTCTACCGCACATCCTGATGCGTTTCTTCACCGTGCCTAACGCCAAGGAAGCGCGTAAGTCGGTGTTCTATGCCACCGGTTTCATCGGCTTCTTCTTCCTTGTTGTCTGCACCCTGGGTTTTGCCGCGATGGTCATCATCGGCACCGACCCGCAGTACTACGTCAATGGTGAAGTCGGCGGCGCCTTGATTGGCGGCGGCAACATGGTCGCCATGCACCTGGCCAAAGCAGTGGGCGGCAACCTGTTCTTCGGTTTCCTATCGGCCGTGGCCTTCGCCACCATCCTTGCGGTGGTCTCCGGTCTGGCCCTGGCTGGTGCTTCGGCGATATCCCACGATCTCTATGCCACGGTGTTCAAGAAAGGCAAAGCCAGCCAGAAACAGGAAATGCGCGTGACCCGCATGGCCACTGTCGGCCTGGGCATCGTCGCTATTCTGCTGGGCATTCTGTTCGAGAAGATGAACGTGGCTTTTTTGGTGGGTCTGACCTTCGGCATCGCCGCATCGACCAACTTCCCGGTGCTGATCATGGCTATGTACTGGAAAGGCCTGACCACCAAAGGCGCGATCATCGGTGGTTTCGCCGGCCTGATCTGCGCGCTGGTGCTGGTGATCCTCTCGCCAGCCGTCTGGGTCACCGTGCTCGGCCATGCTCACGCAATCTTCCCGTACGACCACCCGGCGCTGTTCTCCATGCCGCTGGCGTTCTTCGTGATCGTCGTGGTGTCGAAACTCGACCGCAGCGTGCGGGCCGACAAGGAGCGTGACGCTTACGCCGACCAGTTCGTTCGCGCCCAGACCGGCCTCGGTGCCGCTAGCGCTTCCAGCCATTGATAGAAAGGGCACGGCCTGCTCAAGCGGCGCCGTGCCCATCGCACAACCTTTTGAGGTTCACGCTATGCCCGAATTCAACGCCCCGCTGCGCGACATGCGCTTTGTCCTGCATGAAGTGTTCGACGCCCCGGCCCTGTGGGCACGCCTGCCAGCCTTGGCCGACAGTGTCGACGCCGCCACCGCTGACGCGATTCTTGAGGAGGCGGCCAAAGTCACCTCGCACCTGATTGCGCCATTGAATCGCAGCGGCGACGAGGAAGGCGCCCAGTGGGTCGATGGCCAGGTCAGCACGCCCATCGGTTTCAAACAGGCTTATGCCACCTACATCGAAGGCGGCTGGGTGGGTCTTTCCGGTAACGCCGATTTCGGCGGCATGGGCATGCCGAAGATGCTCGCCGTGCAGTTCGAAGAAATGCTCTACGGCGCCAACTCAAGCTTTGCACTCTATTCAGCGTTGAGTTCCGGTGCCTGCCTGGCACTGGATGCCCACGCCAGCGACACCCTGAAAAACCTCTACCTGCCGCCGATGTACGAAGGCCGCTGGGCCGGTTCCATGTGCCTGACCGAAGCCCACGCCGGCACCGATCTGGGGATCATCCGCACCCGCGCTGAACCTCAGGCCGACGGCAGCTTCAGCATCACCGGCAGCAAGATCTTCATTACCGGTGGCGATCAGGACCTGACCGAAAACATTGTCCATCTGGTGCTGGCCAAACTGCCGGACGCACCGGCGGGGCCGAAAGGCATCTCGCTGTTCGTCGTGCCCAAAGTGCGGGTCAATGCCGACGGTTCCCTCGGCGATGCCAACGCCGTGAGTTGCGGTTCGATCGAACACAAAATGGGCATCAAGGCGTCGGCCACCTGCGTGATGAACTTCGACGGGGCCAGCGGTTGGCTGGTCGGCGAAGCCAACAAAGGCTTGGCGGCGATGTTCACCATGATGAACTACGAGCGCTTGTCCATCGGCATTCAGGGCATTGGCTGCGCGGAAGCGTCCTATCAGAGCGCTGCGGCCTATGCACGCGAACGTGTGCAGAGCCGCGCGCCGACGGGTGTCATTGCTCCGGACAAAGTGGCCGACCCGATCATCGTCCACCCCGATGTTCGCCGCATGCTGCTGAGCATGAAAGCCATGACCGAGGGCGGCCGTGCGTTCGCCAGTTATGTCGGGCAGCAACTGGACTTGGCGAAGTTTTCCGATGACGCCAAGGAGCGCGACAGCGCGCAAACCCTGGTTGCGCTGCTCACTCCGGTGGCCAAGGCGTTCTTCACCGACACCGGCCTGGAAAGCTGCATCAACGGCCAACAAGTGTTCGGCGGCCATGGCTACATCCGCGAATGGGGCCAAGAACAATTGGTCCGTGACGTGCGCATCGCGCAGATCTACGAAGGTACCAACGGCATTCAGGCCCTGGACCTGCTCGGACGCAAAGTGCTCGCCGACAAAGGCTTGGCGCTGCGCCAGTTCACCGGTGAGATTCGTCATTTCGCCCATCAGCCTGACGCGCCCTACTCCGCTCATCTGTTCGATGCCGTGCAGCGTCTGGAAGAGTTGAGCGACTGGCTACAGGATCAGGCCGCGACCAACCGCAACGAAGTCGGCGCCGCTTCGGTGGAGTATTTGCACCTGTTTGGTTACGTCGCCTACGCCTGGCTTTGGGCGCGCATGGCGCAGGTTGCCAAGCAAAAGCTGCACGAAGACGAAGGGTTTTATGGCGCGAAAATCGCCACCGCCGACTTCTATATCCATCGCCTGCTGCCACGCATTTTGAGTCTGGAGCAATCCATCCGCGCGGGCAGTGCCTCCTTGTTTGGCCTGAGCGCCGAACAGTTCTAACGATTGAACCGAACGCGGCGTCACGCTCCTCTCTTTCGGCGTTCGCGTTTTTTATTGATAAGCCCTCGCCCATCTGGCGAGGGCCGCGGGACCTGTCTTTCCATAATAAAAACAAAGGGGCTTCACCATGGACCGCAACACCCGCATCCTCGCTACCCGACTGTTGCTGGCCGGCGGCGTCATCAGCCTGTCGGCCCCCGCCGCTGCTGACTTTGTCAAAGACAGCAAGGCCAGCCTGGAGCTGCGCAACTTTTACTTCAACCGGGATTATCGTCAGACCAACGCCCCTCAATCGAAACAAGAGGAATGGGCGCAGGGTTTCCTGTTGCGCTATGAATCGGGCTTCACTGAAGGTTTGATCGGCGTGGGTTTCGATGCCATCGGCCTGCTCGGCGTCAAGCTTGACTCCAGCCCCGATCGCGCCGGCTCCGGCCTGCTCAAACGCCATCGCGACACGAGCAAAGGTGCGCAGGACGAGTACGGCGAACTGGGACTGACCGCCAAAGTGCGTGCCTCAAAAAGCACGCTGAAACTCGGCACGTTGCTGCCGAAACTGCCGACCGTACTGGCCAACGATTCACGGCTGTTGCCACAAACCTTCAAGGGCGGTCAGTTGACCTCGCTGGAACTCGAAGGCTTGACCGTGGATGCCGGACGACTGACGCAGGTCAATCAGCGCGACTCCTCGGACTACGAGGACATGAGCATCACCCGCACTGGCGCCAAGGGCATCACCACACGTCATCTCGATAGCGACAGCTTCGATTTCGCCAGCCTGAACTACAAATGGACCAGCAACCTTGCCACCGGCTACAGCTACGGTCACCTCGACAACTTCTACAGTCAGCACCTGGTCAACCTGACCTACGTGTTGCCGGTCACAACCGGCCAGTCGCTGAAGACGGATCTGCGCTTCGCCCGCTCCACCGACGATGGTGGCAGTAATGTTGATAACAATGCCATTGGCGCCATGTTCACCTACAACCTCGGCGGGCATGCATTTGGTCTGGGTTATCAAGGCATGAGCGGCGACACGGGTTTCGCCTACATCAACGGCACCGATGCGTTCCTGGTGAACTTCGTGCAGATCGGCGACTTCGCCAGCAAGGACGAAAAGTCCTGGCAGGCGCGCTACGACTATAACTTTGCGGCCATTGGCGTACCGGGCCTGACCTTCATGACGCGCTACCTTAGCGGCGACAACATCGATCTTGGCGGCAACCGCCCGCAAGGCAAGGAATGGGAACGTGATACCGACATCGGTTATGTCGTGCAGAGCGGGCCGCTGAAGAATGTCGGCGTGAAATGGCGTAACGCGACGGTTCGCTCGACCAACTTTGGCAACGATCTGGATGAAAATCGCCTGATCGTCAGCTACACCTTGCCGATCTGGTAGATAGATCGTGTTTCTACAAGGGGGACCTGCTTGACGGCGGGTTCCCCTTTTATCTTCATTTTTTGTGCTGTGTTGGCGGGCCTCTTCGCGAGCAGGCTCGCTCCCACAGGGGGAATGCGGTCAATTGTGCGAGCCTGCTCGCGAAGAGGCCTCAAAGGCGCCAAAGATGAGAGTAGGTTAAGATGCCTGCAAACCAGGCCCGCCGCGAGACGCCCCGCATGACTGCTACCACCTCCCGCCTGATCAAGAAGTACCCCAATCGCCGACTGTATGACACCCACACCAGCAGTCATTTGACGCTGGCGGACATACGCCAGTTGGTGGTCGACAAAATTGCCTTTCAGGTGGTCGATGCCAAGAGCGGCGAGGATCTGACGCGCAGCATCCTGCTGCAGGTGATTCTGGAAGCTGAAAGCGGCGGTGAGCCGATCTTCACTACCGAAATGCTGATGGGGATTATCCAGTTCTATGGCCCTTATCAAGGTGTACTTGGCAGTTACCTGGACAAGAGCATTCAGACCGTAATCGACGTTCAGTCCCAGACCGGCGCGCAGTCGTCCGAGGCCTGGAGCGATTTCATGCATCAACAGGCCCCGGTGATGCAGGACCTGATGCGCCAGTATGTCGACCAGTCCAAGGCGTTGTATCTCAATACCCAGAACCTGTTTGGCATGTTCGGCGGTAAACCCGGCACCGATAACGGGCCGAAAAAAAATGGCGATGGGGAATAAACCCATCGCCATTAGTGCCGCTTGCTTAACGATACTTATTTGTTACCGCTGGTAGCCTTGGCGCTTGCTTCCGGGGCCGCTTTGGTGGCTGCGGCCGTCGCTGCATCAAAACCACTCTGAGCCACATCGGCAGCCTGCTTTACGGCTTTCTGTGCGCTTTCGAACACTGTACCGGCATTCGCCAGGCCCGACTTGAACGCTGCCACAACGGGTTCGGAGCCGGCCGGTGCATTCTTGCTGATGGTTTCAACGAACTCTTGCACCTGTTGGGTGCCCGCCTCGACCTGGCTCGAGGTCAATTTGGCGATGTCCGACTGAGTACCTACGATCAGCGCTTGAACCTGACGGTTGAACTCGGCCAGACGTTCGGCCTGTGCGCTCGGCTGGGTGAAAGAAGCCTGCAGATCGGCGAAACCTTGTGGATCACGGACGGCCAGCAGCTTGCGAACGCCTTCGAAGTGCTCTTCGGTGGAGTCGCGCAGTGCCTTGAACTGCAACTGGCTGAGCTGTTCAACGCTGGCGAAGACTTTGCCGCTGATTTGCTGCAAAAGATCGAGGTTGGCTTTCTGAGCGGTTTGCAGTTTTTCCGAATTGAAAAAAGACATGCTTGAATCTCCTGGTACTGGAAGGCCCTGATGGGCCTGAGGACGCGATAGCGATCCGGCCAGTCATCGCGTTAGCCTTGATATTGCAGTGCACAAAACTATTTGGCAACGCCTATTTTGTGCAGTGCAAAATAAACTTTGCTAAAGCTCTCCTTATACGCTGTAGACTCCTGCTCATCGAACGGACTGGCTAGCGCTCTTTAACTAAAGGGTTCAGACGGGCCGGCCCCCATGCACAGCGTCAGGAGATCACGATGGGTCAGGAATTAAATATTGCGCCGCAAGATGAAGAGTTCTCCGAACCCGCTGGTTTGTTCGAACACCTGAATTATCTGCAACACCTCAATACCCGCAACGTCCTCGACGCCGTGCAGAAGCGCCAGGCGAAAACCTTCGCGCCTTTAACCCTTGGGCAACTCCGGCAGCCAACGCCTGCTGACTGGCAGGAATACTTCACGGACCTTGGCCAACGCAGCGTATTGTTCTGGGATACCTTGCGTCAGCGCGGCGACAACACCCTGGCCCACGAACGCGCCGGGTATCCGCTGCTGCTCAAGTTCAATCATGAAACGCTGGTCGCCGGGGAAGACCTGCCCCGCCCGGTCAACTATTCGTTGTTGCAAATTCTCGGCGGCCCAGGGCAACAGATCGACAGTAAAAAACAGCCAGTGATCATCATTGACCCTCGCGGCGGTCACGGCTCGGGCATCGGCGGTTTCAAACAGGATTCGGTCATCGGCGAGAGCCTGAGAGCCGGCCACCCCACCTACTTCATCTCCTTCACTCACTCGCCTCGCCCTGGGCAAACCCTTGCCGATATCACAGATGCCCAAGCGAAGTTCATCGAGGTCGTCAGCGCCCGGCATCCAGACAGCGCCAAACCCGTGCTGATCGGCAACTGCCAGGCCGGTTGGGCATTGATGGGGCTGGCGGCTACCCGGCCGGAGCTGCCGGGGGTGATCATCGTCAATGGTGCACCGTTATCGTATTGGGCCGGTGTCAATGGCCGCAATCCGATGCGCTACACCGGCGGTTTGCTAGGCGGTGGCTGGATGGCGCGCCTCGGTAGCGACCTCGGTAATGGTCGTTTCGACGGCACCTGGCTGGTCAGCAACTTCGAAAGCCTGGACCCGGCCAATACGTATTGGGGCAAGTACTACCACCTGTTCAGCGAAGTCGACAGCGAGGCCGCACGCTTTCTGGATTTCGAACGCTGGTGGGGCAGCCCGACCCTGCTCAATAGCGAAGAGATCGAGATGATTGTCGACGATCTGTTCATCGGCAATCGGCTGTCTGGTGGCCTCGGTCGCAAGAGCACCGGGCTTGACCTCAAACTGATCGAAGTGCCGGTGGTGGTGTTCTGCTCGTATGGCGACAACATCACCCCTCCGCAGCAGGCACTGGACTGGATCACCGACGTCTATCCCAGCGATCTCGCGTTGCAAAATGCAGGGCGCACCATCGTTTACCTGCGACACGCGAGCATCGGCCACCTGGGCATCTTCGTCTCCGGTGAAGTGGCGCGGCGCGAGCACCGTGAATTGCTCGGTGCGGTCGATGCGATCAATGCGCTGTCAGCCGGGCTGTATGAAATGCTGATCGAAGACCTGCCGGAGAATTCGGCGACGCCGTATACCGTGCGTTTCGAACGCCGACGTATCGCCGACATCCATGGCCAGGTGCAGCCGCCCCGTGATGACGATCGCGAGTTTGCGCTGGTCCAGCGCGCTTCCGACATCAACAACAGTGTGTACGACGAATACATACGCCCGTGGTTGCGCCAGCTGATCAACGAACCGAGCGCCGAAATGCTACGCCGGACCCACCCTTTCCATCTGCAGCAAGTGGCCTGGAGCAGTTTGAACCCGGCGCTGTGGTGGCTGGCCGGCAGTACCGCAAAGGTGAATAAGGATCGTCACCCCGCCAGCCAGAACAACCCGTTGCTGGTCTGGCAGGAACTGTTTTCCAATCAGGTGCAGGACGCCTTGAACGGCTATCGGGACCTGCGTGATGCAGCACAGGAAATGTGTTTCTACGGCGTATATGGCGTACTCAACAGCTTCACTGGCAATGCACCCGGGCGAAATCTGCAGGAACATGCCGAGCAGCACGACAAGCTCCTGATCGAGCGCCTGCAGGACGCCCTGCCCTTGGGCGGTCTGATGGAAGCCTTGGTACGGATCCTGTTTCTGCTGGACCGCGACAGCGACGAGCCCGGCAAGGAAAACGTCGACCGGTTGATCCAGCAATTGCAGGTATTGCTCCAGGACTACAGTGCCGGGCCGTTGGACCTGCGCGAAACTTTTCGCCTGCAAAGACTACTGGTTGCCACTCACCCGCAAGAAAGTCTGAACAGCCTGTCCTTGATGCTTGTCGAGGTTGAGGAACGCCAACAAGTGCTGGCGGCCGTCGCCAATTTGTTGCCGGAACTGTTGATCAGCGGCACCAATAACGTGTTCTGGTGTGAACTGCACGCCCTGCTCGACGTCCCGCTGCCAGGTTTCACCCTGACCCAGCCACCCGCTGAAGCCGATGCCATCGCAGCGCCGGTCCCAGCCATGACTCCTGAGCCGATCGTGCAGATAATCGCCGTGGAGCCTCCGCACCCGACGCCCGTCGCCAAGGTCAAGAACCCGGTACGCATCCCTGCCAAGGGCAAAAAAGGCGCGAAGAAACCACCGGTGATATAAAGCTGAATGGTTGGCGAGAAGCGCGTCAGACCGGCGCGGCTTCTTCCATCTCGAACGACTCGTCAGCCCGATACTGGCCCGGGGTCATGCCAAACCATCGGCTGCACGCTTTGTTGAAGCTGCTGTGGTCATGAAAACCAAGGAGGTACGCGACATGCTTCATGTTGAAGTGAGAATGGCGCAGGTAGAAATCGGCCAATTGCCGGCGCACAGCGTTCTGCACGTCCTTGAATTGCGTCCCTTCTTTTTCCAGGGCGCGTTGCAGCGTGCGCTTGCTGATGTTCAAGGCGGCGGCGATCGATTCCATGTCGCATTGCCCCTGTCCATGGCTCAACCGCTCGGTAATCAGCGCCCGAATCCTGCCGGTAATGGACAAGCCAAACAGCAGATCCAGTTGCGTCTCGGCAAAACTGTCATGCAGTACGGCTAAGGCCTCATTGGCCATACTCAACGGTCGCAGCAGCTCCTGCCCGTCAAATAGAATGCTGTCGTAGGCCGAACCAAAAGTCAGGTCGCAATCAAAAAGCCGTTGATGCACGCCAATGTCTTTCGGTTCGGGGTAACTGAACTCGACGCTCAAGGGTTGCGGCAACTTGCCACCGCCCAGCCAACGGCAGAAGCCGAGCAAAGAAGCCAACCCGGCATCGGCATACTGACGGGGCTTGATGGAACCGGACTGTTGATGATCGAGCGAGGCGATCCGGTAATGCTGCTGCTCCGGAACAAAAAACAGACTGAATCCGTTACCGATCAATGGGCTGAAGCGCACCAGGCGCTCCAGAGCCCGTTTGAGGTTGAGGCTCGACATCATGGTGTAACCGACGATTTGAAAACTGCCCGGATGAAAGTGCCCGTAGGCCTTCAAGCCGATGTCCGGATCTGCGCTGGCCTGGGCGGCCAGTTGCCACAACCGATAGATCACCCTTCGCTCGCAAAGCGCCCCGGGCGTGTTCGCGATCTGCATGTCCAACCCGGCTTCCCGACACAGGCCGGCAACATCCAGTCCTTCGGCCGAAAGCGTATTGACCAACACATTGGCATAGCCTGAACTCATTCTGTACATGGGGTCCTCACTGACCTGTGGAACCGGGCATCCTGTCCGGAGCCATGACTGATCTGCGTTGAATCAAAGAGTAACCGACCGTTCAATGCCAATAATTGATCCCGGTACAGGTAAAGGTTATTTACTGCCAGTGATCCGAAAAAAACTGCATGGCACCTATGGACACCAGACAGTCACCTCCCAACACTTCCGCACACCCCGCCAATACCGAACAATCTTCCCATCTTGCAGCGCAAAAAATAAAAGGGAAGCAATCTATGAAGTCGCTTGGTCGTATTGCGTTGGTCACCGGTGGTATGGGTGGAATTGGTACAGCGATCAGCCGACGTCTGTACAACGAAGGATTCAAGGTGATTGTGGGTTGCAGCGCTGATTCAGCCCGCAAGAACGACTGGATCGCCGGTCAGTTGGCAGCGGGTTACCAGTTCGAATGCATCTATGGCGACATCACTGATTGGGAATCAACGCGAAAGGCCTTTGAGGGCGCGCGGGAGCAATTCGGACCGGTCGATGTGCTGGTCAACAACGCCGGAATCACTCGCGATGCCTCCTTTCGCAAACTCACCCCCGAAGACTGGAACGCCGTAATCGGCACTAACCTCAGCGGCTTGTTCAACACCACCAAACAGGTGATCGAAGGCATGTTGACCAAGGGGTGGGGGCGGATCATCAACATCTCCTCGATCAACGGTCAGCGCGGCCAGTTCGGCCAGACCAATTACAGCGCGGCCAAAGCCGGCATCCATGGTTTCACCATGGCACTGGCCCGCGAAGTGTCCGGCAAGGGCGTGACCGTCAACACCGTCTCGCCCGGCTACATCCAGACCAGCATGACCGCGGCAATCCGCCCGGACATTCTCGACACCATGATTGCGTCCACACCGGTCGGGCGCCTCGGCCAACCAGAAGAAATCGCCTCGATCGTGGCCTGGCTGGCGTCCGGTGAGTCGGGTTACAGCACCGGTGCCGACTTCTCGGTCAACGGCGGCATGAACATGCAGTAGACCTGTGGGCATGGCCCCCCAGCGCTCGCTCGATACTGGAAACTCAAAACTGCCTGCGTGCTTGCTGACGCGGTGCCGAAGTCCGGCGCCGCTGTTTTTTTCTGCCCGTTTTACGTAAATGGGCAAGGAGTTACATGGACAACAACGCACACACCTTCAACACCTTCTGGTCAGGCCAGGTTCCGTTCATTGCATCCTTTGCAGTGCAACAATTACGTGTTTGGGTCAGCACTAATCCGTGGTTTGACGGCCAGGAGTACAACGAGTGGTTCGAGCTGCCGCGCGGTGTGCTGGACAGCCTACAGTCGGACTATCAGCTGCAATGGAGCGACCTGGGCCAACGTATGTTGACCGGTCAGCCCTTTGCCTTCGAAGACCGCCGTTTCGCCAGCGGAAAATGGAGTGATCCCCTGTTCGGCTCACTCGCCGCGTTTTACCTGCTCAACGCCGGTTTTCTGCTGAAACTGCTCGACAAGCTGCCGATCAAGGACAAGAAGCCGCGCCAGCGCTTGCTCTACCTGGTGGAACAAGCCATCGCTGCCGGCGCACCCAGTAATTTTCTGGCCAGTAATCCCGATGCGCTGCAACGGGTCGTCGACACCCAAGGCAGCAGCCTCCTCACCGGCATGCTGAACCTGGCCAACGACTTGCAAGAAGGCAAGATGCGCCACTGCGACAGCGGCGCGTTCAAGGTGGGCGTCGATCTGGCCAATACTCCCGGCGAAGTAGTGTTCGAGAACGCACTGTTCCAGCTGATTCAGTACTACCCGCAAAGCGAAACCCAGTATCGGCGCCCGGTTTTTGTCGTACCGCCCGCCATCAACAAGTTCTACATACTGGACCTGCGACCGGACAACTCGATGGTTGCCCATCTGTTGAAACAAGGGCATCCAGTGTTTCTGATGTCGTGGCGCAACTTCGACCAGGAACATGCAGGCACCACCTGGGATGATCTGATCGAAACCGGCATCATCAAAGGCCTGCAGGTCACCCGCGAGATCAGCGGCGAGCAACGTCCCAACTGCGTGGGTTTCTGCATCGGCGGCACACTGTTGAGTACGGCGCTGGCAGTACTGGCGGCGCGCGGGGACAAAGAGATCGGCAGCATAAGCCTGTTGACCACATTCCTCGATTACCTCGACACCGGCCCCATCGACATCTTCGTCGACGAACAACTGGTGGCCTACCGCGAGCGCACCATCGGCGGCCTGAATGGCCCCCTCGGCCTGTTCAAGGGCGAGGACATGGGCAACACCTTCTCGTTATTGCGTCCCAACGATTTGTGGTGGAACTACAACGTCGACAAATACCTCAAGGGCCAGAAGCCGATTGCTCTGGATCTGCTGTTCTGGAACAACGACAGCACCAATCTGCCCGGGCCGATGTATTGCTGGTACCTGCGCCACACCTATTTGCAGAACGACTTGAAGTCAGGCGAGCTGGACTGTTGCGGGGTCAAGCTGGACCTGCGCGCCATCAATGCGCCCGCCTATATCCTCGCCACTCATGACGATCACATCGTGCCGTGGAGAAGTGCCTATGCCAGCACCGAACTGCTCTGCGGGCCCAAGCGCTTTGTGCTCGGCGCCTCGGGGCATATCGCCGGGGTGATCAATCCTCCCGCCAATGAAAAACGTCACTACTGGACCAATAACCGACTCTCCAAAAACCCCGAAACCTGGTTCATGAACGCGCAGCAGCATTCCGGCAGCTGGTGGAATGACTGGTTCGCCTGGCTCGCCGAACATGCCGGTGAGCGCCAGCCGTCGGTGCTGCACACCGGGAATGCGCAATACCCGGCGCTGGAGTCGGCACCCGGGCGATATGTGATGCAATAAGCCACGAGCCTGTTCGGCGCCTCGCAAGCCCGCTCAGCAAAAAATGGCGGAAGGCAGCCGGAGTCGAACCTGCCCGGGAACGGATGCCGTCCCCAACCGGGTTTGAAGCCCGGCCGCGCCACCGGGCGCGATTGCCTTCCTTGAACTCAGTGGTCGTCTGTCTGGGCCAAGGCACTGTCGAGACGGATCTGGCGTTTGTCGCCCAGGCGTCGAGTCAGGCCGATGCGGTCAAAGTACTCCAGAATCTGAATGCTGCGTTTGCGCCCCAGGCCGATCGCATCGCGAAACGCCGCGACCTGAATCACCGGGTCGTGCCCGGCCAGTTGCAACAGCATAGCCGCCAATCGACGGATCATCGCGTCGGTGTAGAACAGGTCGCTGACCACTTGATGCAGCAACCCCAGCCGCGCCATTTTGCGCAACAGCAGGCGTACGCTCGCCTCGTCATGCCCCAGTTGGCGCACCCACGGCGGATCGAAACCGGCCTGTTCGAACATCGGTTGCAAGCGCAGCCAAAGGGTTTCGTCCTCTTCGCTCAGGCGTACTTGATGATCGGGTAAATGCAGCCAGGGTCCGTTGGTGGCGATGGCGCCGCTGCCCAATAAGTCGTCGACCAGACGGAGGAAGGTCGAGCGCTCCAGCGTGGTGGCGGTGAAGCGGCGCAATCGATCACGGTCCGGGCCCATTTGATCCGGTTCGAGTTCGTGAAAGCGTGCGAGGTGCTCCAGCAAGGGGGCTTTGAGGGCTTCCCAACGTGTCGAGCTGAACAGCAGCGGACCTTGGCGGGTCTCGATCAAACGCACATCATCGGGCAAAACCCAGCTCGCGCGCGGACGGTTGAACTGACGCTCCAGTTGCCGTGGGTCGAGGCCGCTGTCGCTGTTGGCCAACAACGCCAGCAGGAGTTCTTCCAGTGAATGGCGGGTGGCGAGCGCCTGAAGCTGTGCCAGTCGTTCGGGGCTGCGACGGTGTCGGCTCGGGGCGAAGGGATCAAGCACCCGACCACCGCCGAGGGTGCGCTGGGCGCTCTGATCCCGCAGGATCATCGGATCGTCCCTCACCGCGTGCACCGGGGCATTCAGCAGGATCTGCGCGAACATTCGCCCACCCGGTGCGAGGCTGGGACCTTCCAGCAAGGCCACCCGCCCCGTCACGTCCTGAGTGCCGAGGTGAACATGCACCGGTTGAAAATGTTCGAAGGCTTTGGCTTCGCTGCGCAGCAATCGCAGGTCGATGTCCAGTCGCTGGGTCGGGGCATACAGCCACTCGGCCAGCAGCCATTGACCACGGTGGATGTGCTCCAGCGCCAAGCGTTCGGCACTCAGGTTCAATGCCACGCGTTGACCGGCAAACGCGGTGCCTGCGGCTTGATTTTGCGCGTGCAAACCTCGCACCCGCACAGGTTTGCCCAACGGGCTCAACACCAGTGTGTCGCCCACCGTGACTTGCCCGGACAATGCCGTACCCGTCACCACGATACCGGCGCCAGCCACGCTGAAAGCCCGATCAATCCCCAGACGAAAGCCACCGTCGGTACTGCGTTGATGCACGTCACGCTGTGCGTCGAGCAAGGCCTTGCGCAGTGCCTCGACGCCCTCCCCGGTCACACTCGACAGCGCGATTTGCGGCGCATCGGCATAGGGGCCGGGTGCCAATAGCGTGGTCATCTGTTCATGGACGGCTTGCACCCTGGCTGGCTCGACCCGGTCGCATTTGGTGATCGCCACCAGCGCCCGGGGGATGCCCAGCAGTTCAACAATCGCCAGGTGTTCGCGGGTTTGCGGCATGACGCCGTCATCTGCCGCGACCACCAGCAACACCAGATCAATGCCCTGCGCCCCGGCCAGCATGTTGTGGGTGAAACGCTCGTGGCCGGGAACGTCGATGAACCCGGTCAATTCGGCGCCCGGTTCCAGCGCGGCATACAGGTAGCCGAGGTCGATGGTCATGCCGCGTTCGCGCTCTTCCCGGCGTTTGTCGCCGGCCTGCCCGGTCAACGCCTGCAGCAGCGCAGTCTTGCCGTGATCGATGTGCCCTGCAGTGCCGACGATCACTCTGCCCGCCCCTCGACGGACAACTGATCGAGTTGTTGCAGCCATGCGCTTTCGTCGTCGAGTTGCCGCAAGTCCAGCCACAGCGCGTCGTCATCGATACGGCCCAGCACTGGAATGGCCAATTGACGGAACGCGGCTTCCAGCCCTAGCAATTGCCGGCCGCGCAGCCGTTTGGACACGTTGGGGCGCAGACACAACGCAGCGCTCGGCAAGCGCGCCACCGGTTGGCTGCCGCTGCCGATCATGCCCAGCGCCGGCAGCACGCTGACGCTCCAGCCGTGACCGACGGCGTGGGCCAGTGAAGGTAACAACCGTTCGGCCTGGGCGAGGATATCGGTTTGCGGGCGAGTCAGCAGGCGCAGGCTCGGCAGGCGTTCGGCCAGACGATCCGGATCGCGGTACAAGCCCAGCACCGCTTCGAGCGCGGCCAGGGTCAGTTTGTCGACCCGCAGCGCACGCTTGAGGGGGTTCTTCTTGATCTTCGCGATCAGGTCCTTACGCCCGACAATCAACCCCGCCTGCGGGCCACCCAACAATTTGTCGCCACTGAAGGTGACGATGTCCGCGCCGTCGAGCAGCGCCTGACGCACCGTCGGTTCGGCGGGCAGGCCCCAGCGGGTCAGGTCCAGCAGACTGCCGCTGCCGAGGTCTTCGAGCAGCGGCAAGCCATGCGTGTGCGCCAACTGCGCGAGTTCGGCGGTCGGCACCCGCGCGGTGAATCCTTCGATGCTGTAATTGCTCGCATGCACGCGCATCACCAAACCACTGCGCGGGCCGATGGCCGCCTCGTAATCCCGGGCATGGGTGCGGTTGGTGGTGCCGACCTCATGCAGCCGAACCCCGGCCCGCGCCATGATGTCGGGAATGCGAAACGCGCCGCCGATTTCAATCAGCTCGCCCCGGGAAATGATCCCTTCCTTGCGTGCGCCCAAACTGTTGAGCGTCAACAGCACCGCCGCCGCGTTGTTGTTGACCACGGTCACCGCTTCGGCGCCGGTCAGTTCGCGGATCAGGCCTTCAATCAGGTCATCACGGTCGCCACGCTTGCCGCTTTGCAGGTCAAATTCAAGATTGAGTGGATAACGCGCGGCCATTTGTACGGCTTCGATAGCGACTTCGGGGAGTAACGCCCGTCCGAGGTTGGTGTGCAGCACGGTGCCGGTCAGGTTGAACACCCGGCGCACTTGGCTTTGGTGATGCCGGGCCAGACGCTCACCCGCCCGCCCCGCCAAAACCTGCGGGCTGATTTCCACGGCATCGAGTTGCCCGGTCAGGACCGGTTCGCGCAAGTCATTGAGCAATTGCCGCAAGCTCGCCAGCAGCGCGTCCCGTCCATAGCGCTCGGCCAACGGTTGGCAGGCGGGATGGCGCAGCAGACTGTCGATGGAAGGCAGCCGCAAGGTTTGACTGGCGGAAGTTGAAGGCATCAGGCGCTCCTGGAAACGATTGACCGTCGCGCCTGAGTGTAGTCGTTGAGTGTTTAGTCGCCCCCGGGTGCCAGCAGCAGATTCGGCGCCGGACGCAGGTAGCCTTCCTGCTCCAGGCGCATGTCGAGCATCAGGCTCGCCAGGTCCGCCGACAGCGCTTCGGCTTCGGCGTCGTTTTCCAGGTAGAGCTGTTTGAGGTAACTGCGACAACCGGGGCAGGTTTCGGCGCGCAATGGCGCGTGATTGGCCGCATGGCGGTCGTCATCAAGGCTGACGTATTCCAGGCCTTTGCTCTGTTCGCAGTAAACGCACTTGACCCGCACCACATGCCATTCGCAGGCACACAGCGAGCACACCAGATAACGCAAACCGTTGTGTTTGCCGCGATGGCGAATCACCCCGGCCATCGCCGGCGAACCACAGGCCGGGCATTGATTGAGGCTGTCGCCGGGTTTCAGCGAAAGGCCCGGGGTGCTCAGCAGCCAGTGACTCCAGGCCGCTTGCAACGCGGCACCGAGAAACGGCACCAGCGCGGCGGGCAGCAACGTGAACTGGCCGCTGACCAACGCCACCGCCCAGGCCTTGCGTTGGCCGGCGTCGGTACTGCGCAACGTCGCCAACGCTTTTACTACCGCTGGTTGCGGCGCTGGCGGGTAGTGCTGCAACAAGGCGTCGAGGTACGGCAACCAATGACCCTCGCGCACCAGCGTGTCGGCGGCCAACGGTGGCAGACCGTGCGACTGGCAGGCCTTGATTCGTTCGGGATCAGGCAAGGTGGTGACCGGAGGATCGTCGATCAAACGCTGCTGCACATGACACAAACCGGCCACCAGACGCAGGTAATCGGCCAGCGGATGCCCCTCGGCCAAATGCTCCAGCCGCAAGGCGCGCAAGGTGAACAGGTTGTGTGGCGGCAAATACAGAAACGGCGGTGAACTCGCCGCCGCTTCAATCTCTCCAGGCTCAAGAATCGTCGCCAAGGGGCTTATCCTTTTTTGCTGATCGGCGGGTCGGGCTGTTCGTCACGAGTCACTTCGCGGTACCAGAGTTCATGGTGTTTTTTTGCCCAGGCGCGGCTGACCCAGCCATGCACCATGGCGCTAATCGAGCCCTTGATCCAGATCCCGGCGTAGATGTGGATGATGATGCTCAGCACCAGTACAAATCCGGCCAATGCATGCAGCAACATCGCCCAGCGAATCGTGGTGATGCCGAAATAAACGCTGAAATACGCACGCCAGATCACCAGCCCGGTCAACAGCAGCGCGAGCATGCAGGCCAGCAAGGTCCAGAAGAGCAGCTTTTGCCCAGGGTTGTATTTGCCGATGGGCGGCACGCCCTCCTCTTCATTTTGAATCACCCTGTCGATCCGCTTGAGCCACAAGCCGTCGTTGCGGATGAAGAAGTTGGCCCGCCAAAAGCGGATCACCAGGCCGAGGAACAGCACAAACATCACCACGCCCATGAACGGGTGCAGGATCCGCGTCCACGGGCCACCGCCAAACAGGTTACTGAGCCAGAACAGCGCCGGATGAAACAACGCCAGCCCGGACAGCGCCGCCATGAAAAACAGGATCGCCACCAGCCAGTGGTTGGTGCGCTGGCTGGCGGTGTAGCGCAGGATCTCTTTGCGGATCATGGTCTGTTCTCCCCCCGCGGATCAAAGGTGTGCACCGATGGATCAACTTCGTGCACCGCGTTGTCCTTGAGCGGCGGCAACTCATCCTCTTCCACCACCTGCGGGCCGATGCGCACGTAATGGAAGAACCCGGCCAGCACCGCCAGGCCCATCGCGAGCAAGCCCAAAGGTTTGCTCACGCCTTTCCACAAGCCCACCAACGGACTGATCGCCGGGTCTTTCGCCAACCCGGCGTACAGCTGCGGCGTGTCGGCGTGGTGCAGCACGTACATCACGTGAGTGCCGCCGACACCGGCCGGGTCGTACAGGCCGGCGTTTTCGAAGCCACGGCTTTTCAGATCGACGATTCGCTCGGCCGCGTGCTCCTTCATGTCTTCCTTGGTGCCGAAGACGATGGCGCCGGTCGGGCAGGTTTTCACACAGGCCGGTTCCAGCCCGACTTCGACCCGGTCCGAACACAAGGTGCATTTGTATGCCTTGTGATCCTTTTGCGAGATCCGTGGAATGTTGAACGGGCAACCGGTGATGCAATAACCGCAGCCGATGCAATGGTCCTGGTTGAAATCGACAATGCCATTGACGTGCTTGATGATCGCGCCGGGGCTGGGGCACGCGGCCAGGCAACCGGGTTCGGCGCAATGCATGCAGCCGTCCTTGCGGATCAGCCATTCGAGGTTGCCGGCGTCGGTTTCATGCTCGGTGAAGCGCATCAGGGTCCAGGTTTCTGCGCTGAGGTCCTGCGGGTTCTCGTAGGTGCCTAGGCAATGGCCTACATCGGCGCGCAGCTCGTTCCATTCCGAGCAGGCGACTTGGCACGCCTTGCAGCCGATGCATTTGGTGGTGTCGATCAGCTTGGCCACTTCCTCCTGATTGCGCACCGAAGGCGGGACAGTCGTGGTGGCCGAACGGGCAATGATGTCTTGGCTGGCCATTTAGACTTTCTCCACGTTGACCAGGAATGACTTGGATTCCGGGGTCTGTGAGTTGCCATCGCCGAGGAACGGCACCAGGGTGTTGGTCAGGTAACCGTGACGCGTGAGCCCGGTAAAACCCCAGTGCAGCGGGATACCGATGTGGTGCACCACTTGGCCGTTGACCTGCAATGGACGAATCCGCTTGGTCACCACCGCCACCGCTTCAATGTGCCCGCGCTTGCTGCTGACGCGCACACGGTCGCCGGCGACGATGCCTTTTTCCTTGGCCAGCACCTCGCCGATCTCGACGAACTGTTCGGGCTGGATAATCGCGTTGAGCTTGCAGTGCTTGCTCCAGAAGTGGAAATGCTCGGTCAAGCGATAGCTGGTGGCCGCGTACGGGTAATCCTTGGCCACGCCGAGGGAATCCCACACTGAATCGAAGATCCGCGCCGCCGGGTTGCTCGTGGCTTTTTTGTTGGTTGGGTGCAGCGGATTGATGCCAATCGGTGTCTCGAACGGCTCGTAGTGTTCGGGGAACGGGCCTTCGTTCATCTTGTCGACGGCGAAGAACCGCGCCACGCCTTCGGGGTTCATGATGAACGGATTCATCCCCGCTTCCGGCGGCACGTCGGCCTTGTAGTCGGGCACATCGGTGCCGCCCCAGGCTTTGCCGTTCCACCACACCAGGCGTTTTTTCGGGTCCCAGGGCTTGCCTTGCGGGTCGGCCGAGGCGCGGTTGTAGAGAATCCGCCGGTTCGCAGGCCAGGCCCAGGCCCAACCCAGATGTTGGTGCATGCCATACGGATCGCTGTTATCGCGGCGGGCCATCTGGTTACCGGTTTCGGTCCAGCTGCCACAGAAAATCCAGCAACCGGACGCGGTGCTGCCGTCGTCCTTGAGCTGACTGAACGCGGCCAGTTGCGCATTGCCTTTGATCGCTGCGCCCGCGGCATCGGTGAAATCAGTGGTGGCGTAGCCGTTGATTTCCTTGGCCAGTTCTTCCGGTGAGGGTTCGTCGGCGATCTTGTACGGCCACGACAGTTTGAGGATCGGATCGGGATAAGCGCCGCCCTTGGCTTCATAGCGCTGACGCAAACGCAGGAACAGTTCGGCCATGATCCGGATGTCGGTTTGCGCTTCGCCGGGACCGTCTGCGCCTTTCCAGTGCCATTGCAGCCAGCGACTGCTGTTGACCAGCGAGCCGTCTTCCTCGGCAAAACAGGTGGTGGGCAGGCGAATCACTTCGGTCTGGATGTCGGCGCTTTTTACATCGTTGTACGGCCCGACATTGCGCCAGAATTCCGAGGTTTCGGTGGACAGCGGATCCATCACCACCAGCCACTTCAACTTGGCCAGCGCCGCCATCACCCGATTTTTGTCGGGCAACGCCGCGATGGGATTGAAGCCTTGGCACATATAGCCATTGACCTTGCCCTGGCCCATCAAGTCGAACACCTTGAGGATGTCGTAGTTGGGAATGTCCAGTTTCGGCAGGTAGTCGTACGCCCAATTGTTCTCCGCCGTGGCGTTGCCGCCGTACCAGGCTTTCATCAGGCTGACGTGGAATTTGCTGTAGTTCTGCCAGTAGGACAGCTGCCCCGGACGCAACGGTTTTTGCGTGCGTTTGGTGATGTAGCCGGCGTAGTCCTGCTCGCCATCGCTCGGCAAGGTGAGGTAACCCGGCAGCGAGTTGGACAGTAAACCGAGGTCGGTCAGGCCCTGAATGTTGGAGTGCCCGCGCAAGGCGTTCACGCCCCCGCCCGGCATGCCGACGTTGCCCAGCAGCAATTGCACCATCGCGGCGCTGCGGATGATCTGCGAGCCGATCGAGTGCTGGGTCCAGCCCAACGCATACAGGATGGTCATGGTCTTGCCCGGCACCGAGCACGTGGCGATCTCATCCCAGATTTTTTGCATGGCGTCGACCGGCATTCCGCAAATCTGGCTCGCCAGGTCGATGTTGTAGCGGCTGTAGTGCTGCTTCATCAGTTGATAGACGCAGCGCGGGTCTTGCAGGGTCGGGTCGACCTTGGCAAAGCCGTCTTCACCGAGTTCATAACCCCAGCCGGACTTGTCGGTGTAGCTGCGCTTGGCTACGTCATAGCCGCTGAAGATCCCGTCCTCGAAGCCATAGCCGGCTTTGACGATGAACGACACGTCGGTGTAATTGCGCACGTATTCGTGCTGGATCTTGTCCTCGGTCAGCAGGTAATTGATCAGCCCGCCCATGAAGGCGATGTCGGTGCCGGTGCGAATCGGCGCGTAATAGTCGGCCACCGAGGCCGTGCGGGTAAATCGCGGGTCGACCACGATCAGCCGCGCCTTGTTGTGCGCCTTGGCTTCCGTCACCCATTTGAAACCGCACGGGTGCGCTTCTGCTGCGTTGCCGCCCATCACCAGAACCAGATTCGCGTTGGCGATATCGGTCCAGGTATTGGTCATGGCACCACGGCCGTACGTCGGGGCAAGACTTGCCACCGTCGGGCCGTGTCAGACAC
>Ga0302169_10000023_pt1 | contig 48098 bp, 47 predicted proteins | sample I_Fen_N1_3_FD_193493 | JGI IMG/M metagenome (GOLD analysis project Ga0302169, IMG submission 193493) | Peat permafrost microbial communities from Stordalen Mire near Abisko, Sweden - I_Fen_N1_3 | ecosystem: Environmental > Terrestrial > Soil > Wetlands > Permafrost | place: Sweden: Abisko...
CAAGTCGAGGCGCTATCCATAACAATTGAGGCCCGGCAGATGCCAGGCCTCGGTTCAATCGTGTTTTTTCATCAGGTGCGGAGACATGTTCAGCTCTCGCGACTGACGCGAACGACGCCGGCAACGACGCCACAGCAACACGCCCAGGTACAGCACAAACAGGCCTGCCGCCAGGACCACTGCCGCACCGGTGCGGCTGGTGTTCAGTTCGCCCAGCGCGGGTACGTGGCCAAACAGGCTGGCGGCAGCGGCCATGGCGATCAATACACCACACGTTGCCAGCAACGCGGCAAACGCCGCGCCAATGCGAAAACGCCAGTTGCGTTGGCCTTTGGGCCGCAAGCGGCGAGCGTCAAAACCATCGGATAACTTCATTCCGACCTTCCTCAATGGGTATCGGCCCTTCGACCGGGAGTTGACCGGGATGTTCCTGAGGCTAAGACAATTGCGGCAAACGAGAGGCTTTTGCAGATGAGCGGCGCTATTGACCGCTCATCAAAGACCGATCAAATCAGGTCGTGAGTGAGCGCCAGGGTAGCGAAATTGTCCGCCATGATCGCCATTTCGGTCTGCTGAACGTGCTCGGCACTCAGTACGCCGCCCTTGTAAGGCAAGTCACGCGTGGCGCAGGCGTCTTCCACCAAGGTGCAACGGAAACCCAGGTTCTTGGCGGCACGCACCGTGGTGCTGACGCTGGAATGGCTCATGAAACCGCAGACGATCAGGTCAAGGGCGCCGAGGTCTTCCAGGCGTTTGGCCAGTTCGGTGCCGTGGAACGCACTCGGCAGCAACTTGCCGAGGATGGTTTCGTCGGCTTGTGGCTCAAGGCCGGGGATGAACTCACCGCGCTCGCCCTGTGGGTCAAACAACCCGCCGACCGTACCGAGGTGGCGCACATGCACGATGGGGCGGCCGGCCGCGCGGGCAGCCGCCAGCAATTGCTTGATGTTCGCGACGGCAGCGTCCATGCCGCTCAGTGCCAGCGGACCGCTGAGGTATTCCTTCTGGGCATCGATGATGACTAGGGTCGCATGGCTCAGATTGGCTGCTGCGTAACCGCGGCCGCTGAGTTGAAACATCGTTTTTGGAACGGACATTCTGGGGCTCCTTGGAGTGGGGCTTTTGCGACATTGTCCTCTGGCTGAGCGGTTCTGTGAATCGCTACTATCGTAGGCGCCGTCATTACTGGCTCGCAGCCTTGTCAAGTTGCGGGTTTTGTTCAATAGCCAGCGGCAAAAAGGGATCGATCCTACATCTGGTCCGGTATTTTTCCTGCGTCGTCGCGGCGCGTTTTGGCTGTTAGAATCGCCAGTCGTTTTTTCTGGAGTTTGCCGTCGTGATCACTTCCCGCCTTCGTACCCTGCGTGACCATATCCGTTGGGCCGTCAGCCGCTTCCATGGGGAGGATCTGTTTTTCGGCCATGGGACCGACAACGCCTGGGACGAAGCCCGTCAACTGGTGTTGGGTGCATTGCACTTGCCGTGGGAAATCGCCGACAGCTACCTCGACTGCGCGCTGGAAGATGATGAGCTGGTCAATCTGCAGCGCTTGCTCAAGCGCCGCATCGAAGAACGCATTCCGACCGCTTACCTGTTGGGCGAAGCGTGGTTCTGCGGCATGTCCTTCATCGTCGACGAGCGCGTGCTGATCCCGCGTTCACCGATTGGCGAGCTGATCGAAAAACGCTTCGAGCCCTGGTTGGGTGCCGAGCCTGCGCGCATTCTCGACCTGTGCACCGGTTCCGGTTGCATCGGTATCGCCTGTGCCTACGAGTTCCAGAACGCTGAAGTGGTGTTGGCCGATCTGTCGTTCGAAGCGCTGGAAGTGGCCAATCAGAACATCGAGCGTCACGGTGTCGATGAGCGCGTGTACACGGTTCAGGGCGATGGCTTTGATGGTTTGCCGGGTCAACGTTTCGACCTGATCGTGTCGAATCCGCCCTACGTCGATGCGGAAGATTTCGCCGATATGCCGGATGAATATCAGCACGAACCGGAGCTGGGCCTGGCCTGTGGCGATGACGGTTTGAACCTGGTGCGCCGCATGCTGGCTGAAGCGGCGGATCATCTGACTGAGAAGGGCTTGCTGATTGTCGAAGTGGGCAACAGCCAGGTGCACGTCGATGCGCTGTACCCGGAAGTCGATTTTGCCTGGCTCGATTTCGAGCGTGGCGGGCATGGGGTATTCATGTTGACGGCTGAACAGTGCCGCAATCATCAGGCACTGTTCGCTTCTCGCGTCTGACTGAATCCGCTTTTGTGGTGAGGGGGCTTGCCCCCGTTGGACTGCGCAGCAGTCCCTCTTTTTGGGGCCGCTTCGCAGCCCAACGGGGGCAAGCCCCCTCGCCACAAAAAGCTATCAGCGGTGCGTAGCAATCCAGATCAACAACCCCGCCTGAAATACCGCAAACGCCACCAGACACGTAATGGTAAAGCGCAGCCCGGCGTCTTCACGCTTGTACTTGCTGACTTTTTCCTCGTGCTTCTTCAGCTTCACTTCCTGCTCGGCCAGGTTCTGCTCGGCTTGCTGAAGCATCTGCGCGGCTTCGAGAATTTCCACCAGTTGCAGCTTTTCAGTGTTCCACTCGCCCGTCAGGTCGCCGACCTGCACGTCTTTGACGCTGCCCTTCAAATGCTGGGCATCGGCGTACACCACCTCAAAACCATGGGCCTTGAGAAAGTGATCGCGGCGCAGTCGCGTGTCTTCGTTCAGCGCATCTTTATTGTTCAGATCCGTGCCGTCGACGGTGTAACCGGACCAGCGCTTCTTCGCCCAGGTGATGCCTTGAGCGGCCATGAAGCGGCCGATGCCACGGTTCATCGGTTCAATCTGCAGGCCACTGTCGGGCCCGAAACGCACGCGCTTGGTGGTGTGGTCGACCCACACGTCGAGGTGATTCTGTTCTTTGCGCACACGCTGGCCGGGCAGGGTGATGCTCATGCGCATCAGGCTCTGCTCCTTGCTGTTGCGTTCGGCATAGCCGAATTCGACAAAACGCAGCGGTCGCCCGCCGGTGTTGCGGTCGGTTTTCAGCGGCGCCAGACGGAGCATCTTGTGGTGCTCGACGTGGACGTCCGCCCACGGCAGCTCAACCGCTGGCGGTGCGTCTTTTTCAGCGGTGGTGTCGGGTGAAGTCTGGGTATCAGTCATAACGGCGCGATCCTGTCCAAGCCCTGCCGCCAGCCATTGCGCTGGCGACAAAGGCTTATCGGCCGTTTTTGACAGGACTGGAGGGCCAACAGCGCTTAACTGGGGCGAAGTCCGTCAATAAACCCGAGGATGCGGGTGCCAAGCTCGGCTGCCAGCGGCAATTGCGGGTCTTTATACGAGGCCAATTGCCGTTTGACGTCGTTGGGCACAATGCGCATGACGTGGTTCATGCCTTCGATCAGCGCCAGCTCTGCGTCCGGTTTGGCCGCCTTCAGCAGTCTGGCGTCACCGACACCGACCTGAATGTCGTTGCTGCCCTGAATGATCAACGCCGGCATCTTCAATTTGGCGAATGCTGCCGCCGGGTCCTGACGGAACAATGAAATCAGGTACGGCTGCACACTCGGGCGGAAAACCGTCTGAAGGGGAGGCGGCACGTTGTCGTCGGTGTGACCGGCCTTGAGGCTGTCGAGCAGCTCATTGCTGCGCTGCATCAGCGCCGGTGGCAGTTGATTGCTCAATTGTTGACGCAACACCTGATCGACCGGGCGAGCGCTTCCGGACAGCGAGATGACCGCCGCGGCGTCCACACTTGGCGCCGCCAGGGTGGCGATCAGGGCGCCTTCACTGTGGCCGAGCAGAATCAGCGGGCCGAAACGCGGATCACTTTTCAGCTTCTGGCCCCAGGCTTCGGCATCCGCCACATAGGCTTCTACCGACAGATTGCGTTCGTCCGGCGTGGCGGCAAGGCTCGCTGCCACACCGCGTTTGTCGTAACGCACGCTGGCGATGTTGTGTTTGGCCAGCACCCAGGCCAGCCGTTTGAGGCTGTCGTTGCGTCCGCCGTCGGTGTTATTGCCGTCACGATCCGTAGGGCCGGAGCCGGAAATAATCAGGACGACCGGCACAGGATTGTCGGATTTTGGCAGCAACAGCGAGCCGAAAAGCTCCCCGGTGCCGGTATCCAGCGTAATAGGTCGTTGCAGGACGGTGGCCTGCACGTAGCCGGTAAACAGGGTCAGGCTCAAGGCTAGAACTCGCAGCATCATCACGCCATCATTCACAAAGGTGCCGGTTGGACTCGCAGGCACCCATAAGGTTCGAGGATGAACTACTTGGGTAGCCTGCGTATACTGGCGCGCATTACGTATTCAGGTTCTATTTCACGGAGCGTCCTGCATGTCCGGCAATACCTACGGCAAGCTGTTCACTGTCACCACCGCGGGCGAAAGCCATGGTCCGGCGTTGGTCGCCATTGTCGACGGCTGCCCGCCGGGGCTGGAGATTTCCCTGGAGGATTTGCAGCGTGACCTGGACCGTCGCAAGCCGGGCACCAGCCGTCACACCACGCAACGCCAGGAAGCCGACGAAGTCGAAATCCTCTCCGGCGTGTTCGAAGGTCGCACCACTGGTTGCTCCATTGGCCTGCTGATCCGCAACACCGACCAGAAGTCCAAGGATTACTCGGCGATCAAGGATCTGTTCCGCCCGGCGCACGCCGACTACACCTATCACCATAAATACGGTGAGCGTGATTACCGCGGCGGCGGTCGCAGCTCGGCGCGGGAAACCGCCATGCGCGTAGCGGCTGGTGCGATTGCCAAGAAATACCTGGCAACCCAGGGCATCGTCATTCGCGGCTACATGAGCCAACTCGGCCCGATCGAAATCCCGTTCAAGACCTGGGACTCGGTGGAAGAAAACGCCTTCTTCAGCCCTGACCCGGACAAAGTCCCGGAGCTGGAAGCCTATATGGACCAGCTGCGTCGCGATCAGGATTCAGTTGGCGCGAAAATCACCGTGGTGGCTGAAGGCGTGATGCCGGGCCTCGGCGAGCCGATTTTCGACCGCCTCGACGCTGAACTGGCCCACGCGCTGATGAGCATCAATGCGGTGAAAGGCGTGGAAATCGGCGCCGGTTTCGCCAGCGTGGCCCAGCGCGGCACCGAGCACCGCGATGAAATGACCCCGGAAGGTTTCCTCAGCAACAATGCCGGCGGCATTCTCGGTGGCATTTCGTCCGGTCAGCCGATCGTCGCGCACCTGGCGTTGAAGCCAACGTCGAGCATTACTACGCCGGGCCGTTCCATCGACATTCATGGCAACCCGGTGGACGTCATCACCAAGGGCCGTCACGACCCGTGCGTCGGCATCCGCGCGACGCCCATCGCTGAAGCGATGATGGCCATCGTGTTGATGGATCACCTGTTGCGTCACCGTGGGCAGAACGCCGATGTGCGCGTGAGCACCCCGGTGCTGGGTCAGCTTTAATGGCTGACCTTAACGCCGCTGCGGTCTGACGAGCGTGGCGGCGCTCCCGTACTGGCGGCTCTCCAGTTTCTATCTGTTCTATTTCGCCTTGCTCGGTTCGACAGCGCCGTTTCTGGCGCTGTACTTCGATCACCTGGGATTTTCCAGTGCGCGCATCGGCGAACTGGTGGCGATCCCGATGTTGATGCGCTGCGTCGCGCCGAACATCTGGGGCTGGCTGGGTGACTACACCGGCCGGCGCCTGACCATCGTGCGCTTCGGCGCGGTGTGTACGCTGCTGACGTTCTCACTCATTTTCGTCAGCAAGACCTACGCCTGGCTGGCGATGGTCATGGCGTTGCACGCGTTCTTCTGGCACGCGGTATTGCCGCAGTTCGAAGTCATCACCCTGGCGCACCTGAAAGGCCAGACCTCGCGCTACAGCCAGATTCGCCTCTGGGGCTCCATCGGTTTCATCATCACCGTAGTGTTGCTGGGTCGATTGTTTGAATGGCTCAGCCTCGACATCTATCCGGTGGCGTTGGTGTTGATCATGGCCGGTATCGTCGTCAGCAGCCTGTGGGTGCCAAACGCGCAACCGGTTCAGGGCCTTCGTGAAGCGGGGGACGGGTTTCTCAAGCAATTGCGCAGCCCCGGCGTGTTGGCGTTTTATGGCTGCGTGGCGCTGATGCAAATGAGCCATGGCCCGTATTACACGTTTTTGACCTTGCACCTTGAACGCTTGGGCTACAGCCGTGGGGTGATCGGTATGCTCTGGGCGGTCGGCGTGGTGGCTGAAGTGCTGATGTTTTTGGCCATGAGCAAAATCCTCGCACGCTTCTCGGTACGCCGGGTGCTGCTGGCGAGTTTCCTGCTGGCCGCCCTGCGCTGGGTGCTGCTCGGTTCGTTTGCAGAATTTCTCTGGGTGTTGCTGTTCGCCCAAGTGCTGCACGCGGCCACGTTCGGCAGCTTTCACGCGGCTGCCATCCAGTTCGTGCAACGTAGTTTCGGCGCACGCCAGCAAGGGCAGGGCCAGGCGTTGTATGCCGCACTGGCCGGCACCGGCGGCGCATTGGGTGCGTTGTATTCCGGCTACAGCTGGAATGCCCTCGGCGCCCCGTTGACCTTTAGTATTGCAAGCCTCGCAGCCCTGGCGGCTGCCGTTATCATTGCCACACGACTGCAAGAGGACAGGCCATGAGCCTTACCCGTGAACACCTCGCCCAGGAAATCATCGACGCCGGGCGTTTTCTGTATGGCCGCGGCTGGTCACCGGCCACCAGCAGCAACTACTCGACGCGCCTGGCGCCGAGCGAAGCGCTGCTGACGGTGTCCGGCAAGCACAAAGGCCAGTTGGGACTCGACGATGTGCTCGCCACCGATTTGTCGGGCAACAGCCTGGAGCCGGGCAAAAAGCCGTCCGCCGAAACCTTGCTGCACACTCAGCTCTACCGCTGGCGCGCGGAAATCGGCGCGGTGCTGCACACCCATTCGGTGAATGCCACGGTGCTGTCGCGCCTGACCCCGGAAGACTTCATCGAGTTCGAAGACTACGAACTGCAAAAAGCCTTCAGTGGGGTGTCGACCCACGAATCCCGGGTGCGCGTGCCGATTTTCGATAACGATCAGGATATTGCGCGCCTCGCCGCCAAGGTGCAGCCTTGGCTGGACGCCCATCCCGATTGCGTTGGCTACCTGATTCGCGGCCATGGCCTCTACACCTGGGGCGCGCGCATGAGCGATGCGCTGCGGCAGATCGAGGCCTTTGAATTTTTGTTCGAGTGCGAGTTGAAGACGCGCGCGCTCTTTAACCGCAACGCATGAACCGTTAAGGAGTTGCCCTGATGAGCAGCCTGTCCGTTTACCACGTCTCAAGCCCTGACCTGCCGAACAAGGTGCTGACCCATTTCGAAGACATCGCCTCGACCCTGGCCGAGCAGGGCGTGCGTTTCGACCGCTGGCAAGCGGCGGCGAAGATCCAGCCGGGCGCCAGTCAGGAAGAAGTGATCGCCGCGTATCAGGAACAGATCGACAAGCTGATGACCGAGCGCGGTTACATCACGGTCGACGTCATCAGCCTGAACAGCGATCACCCGCAAAAAGCCGAATTGCGCGCCAAGTTCCTCGACGAACACCGTCACGGTGAAGACGAAGTCCGATTTTTCGTCGCCGGCCGTGGCTTGTTTACCCTGCACATCGACGATTACGTCTACGCCGTGCTCTGCGAAAAGAACGACTTGATCTCGGTGCCGGCCGGCACGCCGCACTGGTTTGACATGGGCGAGCATCCGCATTTCGTCGCGATCCGTCTGTTCAATAACCCTGAAGGCTGGGTGGCCAACTTCACCGGCGAAGACATCGCCAGCCGCTTCCCGCGTCTTGAGGACTGAACCGATGCCGATCAAAGCGATTCTCACCGACATCGAAGGCACCACCAGCGCGGTGAGTTTTGTGTTCGACGTGCTGTTTCCCTACGCCGCCAAACACCTGCCGGATTTTGTCCGTCAGCACGCCGCGCGCGCTGATGTGGCTGAACAACTGGCCGCCGTGCGCCGCGACAGCGCTGAGCCGGACGCCGACGTTGAGCGGGTGATCACGATTCTCCTGAGCTGGATCGCTGAAGACCGCAAAGCCACGCCGCTGAAAGCGTTACAAGGCATGGTCTGGGAGCAGGGTTATCAGGCCGGGCAGTTGAAGGGCCATGTTTACCCGGATGCCGTTGAAGCGCTCAAGCGCTGGCATCAGGAAGGCTTTCAACTGTTTGTGTATTCCTCGGGCTCGATCCAGGCGCAAAAACTGATTTTCGGCTGTTCGGAGGCGGGGGATTTGTCGCCACTGTTCAGCGGCTATTTCGACACCACGTCGGGGCCCAAGCGGGAAGCGCAGTCTTACCAACGCATCACTAAGGCCATTGATCTTGAGCCTGCGCAGATTCTGTTTCTATCCGACATCGTCGAAGAACTGGACGCTGCACGCACGGCCGGGATGGCGACCTGCGGGCTGGCGCGAGAGGGCGGGGAGCTGGCGGGCCATCTGACCGTCGACAGCTTCGCGCGAATCAACCCCTCCACCTTTTAATACATTTACTACATCACACACATAACCTGTGGGAGCCGAGCTTGCTCGCGATGGCGGTGTGTCATTCAACATCAATGTTGACTGACAGGGCCTCATCGCGAGCAAGCTCGGCTCCCACAGTGTTTTGTGTTGCTGTCAGGGTGATTTACGCCGTGTGATAAGTCGGCAAGGCAAATCGTTGCTGGCTTTGCAACATGGAGATCTGCGGCAGTTCGCTGGCCTGTTCGGCAAGGTCACGGCGAATCGCACTGATGGCCCAGGTCAGTTGGTCACCGGCGTGCAATTGCTGGTAGGACAGCGAACGTTTGAACACTCTGCCTTCAGCGCTGCGCAGGGTCAGCAGAATCCCGCCGTCAGGACGCGCCTGGGTAGTGACTTCGAAGTTGGAGAACAGGGAGGAAAATTTTTCTTGGATCAGGCTCATGTCTATCAGCTCCGTTTGCACGTGATTGGCAAGCATGGAGAGGTAGTTGCAGCGATTGTGCCAGTATTTGAATTTAATAAAATCCTTATAAATCAATTAGTTAATTTTTTATCTGATTTTTGCCTTCGTGCAATCTGCATGAATGGCCATCGTGCATCCTGCATTTTGAAGGATCGTCGCTGATTCGATGGAACCAATCGGCCTGTCGATGTTCACCCTTTATCTGTCAGCGTGGCGGATACAAAACATTGCAAAAACCGCGTGTACAGCCCAAGAACCGCTGACGTATTTTCGAGCTCATGGAACGCCGCCCGACAATAAGAAAATCAGCGGGAGCACAGATGAAACGCAGGCCGAACGACACGATTACCTGGGGCATGATGCTCCGCAAACTGCCGACGATCGCCAGAGTCATTCCCCGCGTGGTCAAGGGCCTGAAAGTCGCCAACGTCAAGGATCCGACCCAACCGTGTGGCCTGGGCTGGTGTTTCGAACAGGCGACATTGCGCAACCCCGATGGCCCCGCGTTACTGCAGGGCAACGTGACGCTGAGCTATACGCAGGTCAACCAGTGGGCAAATCGCATTGCTCATCATCTGATCGCCCAAGGCATCGGCAAGGGTGACGTGGTCGCGGTCTTCATCGAGAACCGCCCGGAACTGCTGGTGACGATTCTGGCGGTGGCCAAGGTCGGCGCGATCAGCGCGTTGCTTAACACCTCGCAGACCCGCGATACCCTCGCGCACAGCCTGAACCTGGTGGCCCCGGTGGCGATCATTGTCGGCGGTGAATTGGTCCCGGCTTTTTCCATGGTCCGCGACCGGGTGGCCATCGCGCCGGCGCGAACCTGGTTCGTCGCCGATCAAGACACCTACAACCATCCGGGCATTGCCCCCGATGGCTTCGTCAACCTGATGACGGCCAGTGTCGACGCGGTCGACGACAACCCAGCCAGCAGTCAGCAGGTTTTTTTCGACGACCCTTGTTTCTATATCTACACCTCGGGCACCACCGGGTTGCCCAAGGCCGGCGTCTTCAAGCACGGGCGCTGGATGCGCAGCTCCGCCAGTTTCGGCCTGATCGCCCTGGACATGCAGCCGCACGACATCGTCTATTGCACGTTGCCGCTGTATCACGCCACCGGGCTCTGCGTGTGCTGGGGGTCGGCCATTAGCGGCGCCTCGGGGTTTGCCATCCGCCGCAAGTTCAGCGCCAGTCAGTTCTGGAATGACGTACGCAAATACCACGCGACCACCCTCGGCTACGTTGGCGAACTGTGCCGCTATCTGGTGGATCAACCCAACAGCGCCGAGGACAACCAGCACGGCGTGACGAAGATGATCGGCAATGGTTTGCGTCCCGGCGCGTGGGACGCCTTCAAGACCCGCTTCGGTGTCAGCCATATCTGTGAACTGTATGCGGCCAGCGACGGCAACATCGGCTTTACCAACATTCTCAATTTTGACCACACCATCGGTTTCTCGCTGATGGCCTGGGAGCTGGTGGCCTACGACCACGACAGCGGCCAGCCGATTCGCAACGCCAAGGGTTTCATGAACAAAGTGGCCAAGGGCGCGCAGGGTTTGTTACTGGCGAGAATCGACGACAAGGCGCCGCTGGACGGCTACACCGATCCGCAAAAGACCGAAAAAGTCGTGCTGCATGACGTGTTCAAGAAGGGCGATCGGTACTTCAACACCGGTGACCTGCTGCGCAACATTGGTTTCGGCCATGCGCAATTCGTCGACCGATTGGGCGACACCTACCGCTGGAAGGGCGAAAACGTCTCGACCACGGAAGTGGAAAACATCCTCCTGCAACACCCGAACATCGCGGAAGCCGTGGCGTATGGCGTGGAAGTCCACAACACCAACGGGCGTGCCGGCATGGCGGCGATTACCCCGGCCGAATCCTTGGCCACCCTGGACTTCAGCGAACTGCTGGATTTCGCTCGCGAGCAAATGCCGGCCTATGCGGTGCCGCTGTTCCTGCGGGTGAAAGTTAAAATGGAAACCACCGGGACCTTCAAATACCAGAAGACCCGCCTCAAGGACGAGGCCTTCGACCCCGGCAAAACCGGCGATGACCCGATCTACGCCTGGCTGCCCGGCACCCAGACATACGTGCAGGTCACCGAGCAGGTACTGGCGGATATTCACGGCGGCAAGTACCGCTATTGAATGTGCCTATGGCGGCCCTTGAGAAAAAACAAGTGACAGCGCGGGGGCTGCTCGGGAAACTGTCGGCTTTGCGAATAACCGAACAGGGAGCCCCCGATGTCAGACCAAAGCCGCCAGATGACCCCCGAAGAAGCCGCTGAATTTGCCGAACAGGTATTCAACAAGGCGCGCGAGGGCGATGCGGCCATGATGGCTGCACTGCTGAGCAAAGGCCTGCCGCCCAACCTGCGTAACCACAAGGGCGACACCTTGCTGATGCTGGCCGCCTACCACGGCCATGTGGACACCGTGAAAGTCCTGCTTGAACACAAGGCCGATCCGGAAATCCGCAACGACAACGGCCAAAGCCCGATTGCCGGTGCCGCGTTCAAGGGCGACCTGGCGGTGGTCAAGGCCTTGGTCGAGGGCGGCGCGCAAGTGGAAGGTTCATCGTTTGATGGCCGTACCGCGCTGATGATGGCGGCGATGTTCAACCGCGTCGAAATCGTCGACTACCTGATCAGCAAAGGTGCCGATCCGAAAGCCAAGGACGCCAACGGCGTGTCGGCCCTCGATGCCGCAAAAACCATGGGCGCCGTCGACACCACCGCCCAGCTGGAAAAACTGCTCGGCTGATTTGCCTGACAGGGATTTTGTATTCAGGAGATTCTGTGGCGAGGGGGCTTGTCGGGCCGCCGCATCGCCCCGTTCGGCTGCGAAGCAGTCGTAAATCGGTGTACGCGGTTTAACTGATATACCGCGTTTGGGAGTTTTTGGGGCGGCTTCGCCACCCAACGGGGGCAAGCCCCCTCGCCACGGGGTTTTCCATCACAGGTAAGTTGCTACTTGGCCACAGGTCTCACCCTGCTCGGTAACTTCCTCCGAATGCGCTATCCTTCGCGCCCTCAAAATTCATTCGCTACAGGATTCACCTCATGAAAGCCGCACTCGTCGAACTCATCAGCAAAATCAGCTCCGGGTGCATGAGCGATGACGAAATCCTCAAAGTCGCTGACGAAGCGGCTCAGGCTTACGCCGATCCCCAGGCTTTCCTGACGGCCAACCCGGATATCAACTTCGACGACACGTTTCCGATCCCGTTGGGTGAATGGGTGGTGGTCGGCAGCCTGCCGGAGACGGTGCTGTTCCAGGCCGACACCTACATGGACCTGTTCGCCCAGATCGTCGCCTCGTTCGGCCCCGGCGTTGATTTCAATATCAAACCCAAGCAATTGGCCAAGACCGAAGCCCTGACCGCGCTCAACCGCATCCAGGTGCAAATGGGCAGTATGAACAAGGAAAACGGCGGTTACACGCTGATGAACTTCAGCCAGTTGCTCGACGACGAGCTGCAAGTGGTGCTGGTCTACGGCAACGACGTGCCGCGCGTGCTGGAGCTGTGCGCCGAAGTCGGCATCAGCGCTGCGCCATCGCTGGAAGCGCTGAAGATTGCGATTCACGTTTAAAAAGCGGAACCCTCGCAAGGCCCGGCTATCCTAAGGGTGCACATCACTCTTAGGGAGCGTCACCATGGGTTCTACGTTCAACAGCCTGGTCGCCTTGATCATTTTCGTGCTGGATATCTGGGCCATCATCAACGTGTTCAAAAGTGGCGCCACCACCGGGATGAAAATCCTCTGGGTGGTGTTGATCGCGTTCCTGCCGGTGTTGGGCCTGATCATCTGGGCCATTGCCGGGCCACGGGGCAACGTGCGGATCTGAGTGCGCTCGCACAACCGGCACTGAACCTGTAGGAGCGTGGCTTGCCCGCGATGCTATCGCTGCGGTATCCCTGACGGACCGAGTTGTCCGCATCGCAGGCAAGCCACGCTCCTACACAGGAATGTGTTGACTCAATCAAGTGAGGTTCGACCTGTCATCTTCCGCGACGTAGAATGCGCGCCTTTCCTGGTTAATCGAGTCGATCGATTGGCCATCATGGGCGGGTAACCGTCCGTTGCCACCCGCATTCATCGGAGCACTTCCCATGAGCAATACCCCTACCAGCGAATACCTGGAAACCCTCTACGAAGGCTACGGCCAGCGTTTTCGCATGGAAAAACTGCTGCACGAAGTGCGTACCGAACACCAGCACCTGGTGATTTTCGAAAACCCGCGCATGGGCCGGGTGATGGCGCTGGACGGCGTGATCCAGACCACCGAAGCCGACGAATTCATCTACCACGAGATGCTCACCCACGTGCCGATCCTGGCGCACGGCAGCGCCAAGCGCGTGCTGATCATCGGTGGCGGCGACGGCGGCATGCTGCGTGAAGTGGCCAAGCACCGCAGCATCGAACACATCACCATGGTCGAGATCGATGGCACTGTGGTCGACATGTGCAAGGAATTCCTGCCAAACCACTCCAAAGGTGCGTTCGAAGATCCTCGTCTGAACCTGGTGATCGACGACGGCATGCGTTTCGTCGCCACCACGACTGAAAAGTTCGACGTGATCATTTCTGATTCCACCGACCCGATCGGTCCGGGTGAAGTGCTGTTCTCGGAAAACTTCTACCAGGCCTGCCGTCGCTGCCTGAACGAAGGCGGCATCCTGGTCACCCAGAACGGCACCCCGTTCATGCAGATCGAAGAAGTCAAAACCACCGCCGGGCGTCTGCGCAGCCTGTTCCCGGACTGGCACTTCTATCAGGCGGCCGTGCCGACCTACATCGGCGGCGCGATGACGTTTGCCTGGGGCGCGACCAATACCGCTTATCGCAAACTGTCCCGTGAAACCCTGCAACAGCGTTTCGCCGGCAGCGGCATCATCACCCGCTACTACAATCCAGAGATTCACATCGGCGCCTTCGCCTTGCCGCAATACGTGCTGCAAGCGGTGAACAAGCCAAGCAACGACTAAAGGTTGTACCTAACCCCAATGTGGGAGCGGGCTTGCTCGCGAAAGCGGTGGTTGAGTCGACATGTATATTGACTGAACCACCGCTTTCGCGAGCAAGCCCGCTCCCACAAGGGGACATGTTTTTCCTGTCAGAACACCGCAATTCGTGTGAACGATCAGTCAGCGCAAAAGTCCAGATGCATGTAAGCCCATCCATGGGCTTTATCGAGGAGGCACTGATGCAAAAGTGGAAAATCACTTTCGTGGATGATCACGGTGAAACAGTCGATGAAGTCTTTGAGTGCGACGAGTGCCCGGATAATGAGCACGCCGCCAAACTCATCAAGGCCCGACTCCTGCCTGTCGCCGCCGAACTGGATCTGAACGATCTGGAAGGGCGAACCCCCGATGCGAGCGTCAAAAGTCTGAAAGCCCAGAACAGCATACAAATCCTCGGCATCACGCCAATCTGAACCTCTCCTGTCTCATTCTCATCCAGGCCTTGGCAGCGGCTCTCTCTTGAGGCTACTCTGCAATCGAGATCAGCGAACGGATCGCTAAGGTCTGGTCTTGTCAGCTACATGCTTGCTTCCCACCGGCAACGAGGTTGTCGCATCGCGCGCACCACTCGGTTGCGCGTGCCGGGAATACGGAAAGTCTATCCATCACTATGAGGGGGACGTTTCATGAGCACAGCCTATCAAGAAGACATCAGCAGCTCGGTGCTGCGCCGCATGAAAGAAGGCGGTTTCGACTTTTCAAGATTTCACCCCATCGAGTTCTACGCGATTTTTCCCGACGAGGAGCGGGCCCGCAGAGCAGCAGGTCATTACCGTGGCGAATCCCTGAATGCGCAAATCAGTGTGCGCGACGACGGTGCATGGGCGCTCGAACTGAGCAAAGTCATGTACGCCACTTACGATGACATTGGCGATTTCGAGCAAGGCTTCGAGGCGGTGGTCGAGCCTCTGGGCGGCATCATCGAAGGATGGGGCGTCAAGCAGGAGGTACGAGGGCTACTCGCATAATCCTATGAACAGTGACACGCACTAACGGCTGGCCTTCGGGTTGGCCGTTTTAGTGTGCGGAAGTCGAAAAACACGTCCGGCAAAACCCTGAAACAAGAATCCGGCGCAAAAAAAACCGCCTGAGCAGGCGGCTAAAGGGAAGTCCGGGGTGTTTTTCCAGCGAATGCGCGGATTATCCGCACCGGCGGCCAGGCAGTGAAATCAACTCTGACTATGCTGGTGATAGGCGACAACGTCGCCTTGCAATGAAGCGGGGGCTGTCAGGTTGGGGCGTTTGCTGCACAGGAATGGTGCGATGCAAACGGGGCGATTATCCAACCGATTGATATCAAAGCGTTTCTGCCGATGGCACGGGCCTTGCGAAGCCTAGATGTCCGGGTGACAAGGAGTACGGCATGATCCGCACCTATTTTGATGAAATGTACGATGCCGGCGGCCAGGTCCGCCCGCATTATCGGGAGTTTGCCCGTTGGCTGGCCGAAACGCCTGACGAGCTTTTGGCACAACGGCGACGCGAGGCCGATCTGTTGTTTCATCGCGCCGGGATTACCTTCACGCTCTATGGGGACGAGCAGGGGACAGAGCGCCTGATTCCTTTCGACACCATCCCCCGCAGTATTCCTGCCAGTGAATGGCGGGTCGTCGAGCGCGGCTGCATTCAGCGGGTCAAGGCACTGAACATGTTCCTTGCCGACCTCTATCACGAGCAGCGCATCATCAAGGCCGGCATCATCCCGGCCGAGCAAGTGCTGGCCAACGAGCAATACCAGTTGGCGATGCAAGGGCTGGATCTGCACCGGGATATCTATTCGCACATCTCTGGCGTCGATCTGGTGCGAGACGGCGACGGCACGTACTACGTGCTCGAAGACAACCTGCGTACACCGAGCGGCGTCAGCTACATGCTCGAAGACCGCAAGATGATGATGCGCCTGTTCCCCGAACTGTTCGCGGCGCAACGCATTGCGCCTATCGATCACTATCCGAATTTGCTTCTGGACACCCTGAAAAGCTCCAGCCCGATCGATAACCCGAGCGTGGTGGTGCTGACGCCGGGTCGCTTCAACAGCGCTTTTTTCGAGCACGCCTTTCTGGCGCGGGAGATGGGGGTTGAATTGGTGGAGGGCGCGGACCTGTTCGTGCGCGATGACAAGGTGTTCATGCGCACCACGGACGGGCCGAAAGCCGTCGACGTGATCTACCGTCGCCTCGACGATGCGTTCCTCGATCCGCTGGCGTTCAACCCGGACTCGATGTTGGGCGTTCCAGGGCTGCTGTCGTCGTACCGTTCCGGCAACGTCGTGCTGGCGAATGCCATCGGCACCGGGGTGGCGGACGACAAGTCGGTGTATCCATTTGTCACTGACATGATCCGCTTCTACCTCGACGAAGAGCCGATCCTGAAGAACGTGCCGACCTTCCAGTGCCGCAACCCCTCTGAACTGTCCCACGTGCTGGCCAATCTGCCAGATCTGGTGGTCAAGGAAACCCAAGGCTCCGGCGGTTACGGAATGCTGGTGGGGCCGGCGGCGACGGCGGCGGAAATCGAGTCGTTCCGCGCACGGATCAAAGCCAAGCCCCACGCGTACATCGCGCAACCGACGTTGTCCCTGTCGACCTGTCCGACCTTTGTCGAAAACGGCATTGCGCCACGCCATATCGACCTGCGTCCGTTTGTATTGTCTGGCCGCGAAACCCGGGTCGTGCCCGGCGGTTTGACCCGTGTTGCTTTGCGCGAAGGCTCCCTGGTGGTGAATTCCTCCCAGGGTGGCGGAACCAAGGACACCTGGGTGGTCGAGGATTGAAGGAAGCCTGCCATGTTAAGTAGAACTGCCTCGGATTTGTATTGGATGTCGCGTTACCTGGAGCGGGCGGAAAACCTCGCACGGATGCTCGACATCAGTTATTCGCTGTCGTTGATGCCACAGGATGGTCGCGGTGACGGTCTGCACGAACTCGCGATGCCGCTACTGATCACCGGCACCCTGGACGATTACCTGGAGCGCCACGGCGAGTTGCATGCCGAACGGCTGCTGCATTTCTTCGCCCTCGATGCGGCCAACCCGGCGAGCATCTACAGCTGCCTCGGTTCGGCGCGAGCCAGTGCCCATGCGGTGCGTGGGCGAATCACTGCGGACATGTGGGAAAACATCAACGCCACCTGGCTGGAAATTCGCGGGATCGCCGAACAGGGCTTGAGCCGCTATGGAATGAGCCGCTTTTGTGAGTGGATCAAGGAACGTTCCCACCTGTTCCGGGGCGCGTCCTACGGCACCATCATGCGTAACGATGCGTTCCGCTTCATTCGTCTGGGGACGTTTATCGAAAGGGCGGACAACACGTTGCGCCTGCTCGACGCGCGCTACGAAATGGCCGGTGATCAAGCCGAAGCGGTCAGTGATGGCACGGCTCACGCGTATTACCAGTGGAGTGCGCTGCTGCGCGCCTTGTCCTCGTTCGAGGCTTACACCGAGATCTACCGCGATGCGCCCGGTGCCCGTCAGGTGGCCGAATTGTTGTTGCTGCGGGCCGATGTACCGCGCTCCCTGCGCGCCTGCACCGAAGAAATTGACCAGATCCTCGCCAGCCTGCCCGGCGCCAATGGTCGTCCCGCGCAACGCTTGGCGGCGGAGATGGATTCGCGCCTGCGCTACACCGGCATCAACGAAATTCTCGACGAAGGCCTGCACGCTTGGCTGACCGAGTTCATCCCGCTGGTGCGCCAGTTGGGCAACGCCATTCACAGTTCTTACCTGGAGGCTGCATGAGACTTTCCATAAGCCACGAAACCACCTATCACTATGAAGATCAGGTGCGGGCGAGCATCCAGTACCTGCGACTGACACCCCATGACAGCGAGCGCCAGCACGTGCTCAGCTGGCAACTCGACCTGCCGCGCCCGGTGCGTGCGCAACTCGACCCGTTCGGCAACATCCTGCACGTGCTGACCATGGACGAGCCGCACGAGGCGATCATCATCGGCGCCCGTGGTCAGGTGGATATCGATGAACTGCGCGAAGCCGAGCATGAGAGCCAGTCGGCGTTGCCGTTCCTGCGTTTCACCCGGCTGACCGAAGCCGACGAAGCCTTGCGAGCGTTCGCGCAAAAAGAATGCAAGACCCGTCGGGATCGCACCGCGCTGATCGACTTGATGCATGGCTTGAACCAGCACATGACCTACACGCCGGGCTCAACCGAAGTCGACACCAGCGCGGCTCAGGCCTTCGCCGGCCGCTCTGGCGTCTGTCAGGACCATACTCATGCGTTTCTCGCCTGCGCGCGTAGCCTGGGCATTCCGTCGCGGTATGTGTCGGGTTATCTGTACAGCGAGAACTGCGAACACCTGGCCAGTCACGCCTGGGCGGAAGCCTGGCTTGATGACGCGTGGTACAGCTTTGACGTGACCAACGAATTGGCCCGACCAGAACGGCATTTGAAACTGGCGGTAGGCCTGGATTACCTGGATGCCTGCCCGGTACGCGGAATGCGCCGGGGCGGCGGGTGCGAGCAGATGCATGCCAAGGTGTTTGTGTCGCCGACACCGATGCCGGTTATCTCCGTTCAACAGCAATAATCAGCAACACCACAAACCCCCTGTAGGAGTGAGCCCTGTGGCGAGGGGGCTTGCCCCCGTTCGGCTGCGAAGCAGTCGTAAAAGATTCTGGAAGCGTAAATATTCTAGGGCCGCTTCGCGACCCAACGGGGCGATGCGGCGTTCCGACAAGCCCCCTCGCCACAGGGCTCACTCCTACAGGGGGAATGGTGTCAGGGCTTAACCTTGCGCCCGGCCATGTGCTTCAAATACCCCACCAGCATGTCCAGATCCGCATCCGGCAACACCTGCGCCGTAAACCCCGGCATCTTCGCCTGCGGCCACTGGCGCAAGCTCTGCGGATCACGGATATAGCGCTTCAAGAACTCCGCGCCAAAATACTCGGTCGGGCTAAACGGAATATTCAAATCCGGTCCGAACTGCGCATCCCCGGCACCGTTCAATCGATGGCACGCGAGACAGTTCTTCTGAAACAACGCAAACCCCTGATTCACCGGGTCGTTAGCCTTTAACGCCGGATCAGGCAGGAGGGCTGGGAAGCGCGCAGCCACCGGCGCCAGGCGCTTGATGCTGGAAACCTGAAACGGCCATTGCTCCGGGCTGATATTGCCGGCTTGCGGATCTGTCCAGACCAGATAAAACGGCCCGGCACTCGGCTTGCCTTCTGACAACGCTGGCCACGGTTTCGCCGGGTCTTCAATCGCCAGCCATGCCCGCGCACCTTGGGTGTTGAGCAAAGGCGCCGCGGCCAACTCGGCGGCAAATCCGTCCAGTGCCACGGCTTGCAAGTGGTCATCGGGCTTGATGCCGGACAACAGCGCCGCCAGCGGCACCGCTTGATAGCTCATGTCCCGTTTGTAGGAAACGTCGTCGGCAATATGGAGGGTCTGGACTTGCGGGTGCTTGAGCAGTTCTTCGGTCTGCCAGGTGCGAGTGGTCGCGCCCAGCTCGAGATTCAGCTGTGCGGCCGACAGAGGCGTGCTAAGAAGCAAGGCCCCGAACAAAATGAGCGTTTTCAATAGATCGCCGTCCATGTCGTGGAAGTGGCCAAAGGTTGGCACACCCACGCTGGCCCGGGTAGCGGGCCAGTCACATTTTTGGAAGGACGATATAAATACCTGACACCGTTTTATTTACCGACTAGCCAATTACCTTGGTCAGATTCGGCAAAATCAACAACAGCGTAGTGGCGAAAAGAATTAGCCCGGCTTGACGTACTTTCGAATGTTTGAACATGGCTTGACCGCCTTTTTTGTTATTTCCCGATGCCTGCCTGCATATCTCCATGACGGCAGAGCGTTGCACTTCCTGTAGGACGAGCGCCTCGGCAAAACCCGACGACAACTTCGTACACTTCACCTTAGAGCCCGCGTCACTCGTGGTTTAGATCCATTTCGTATGGAACTACTGGAAAAAGCTATTAAAACGGCATGAGGCTTATTGCCAGCTTCTTGGGCGCCCTATTGCTAGACACTTCCGGCTCCTGAATCGGTTAATCCCATCCCTCACTACCGTCCGTCTGAGCGTGTCAGTCAACGTCGATGAGCACTGCGGTCATTGAATCCGCAACGGCCCGGCATAAGAGTGAGCACTCAGTATTTACTCACCGCCCAGGTTCGAGGACGTCATGACCCAAGCTTTGATTTTCGACGCGTTACGCACGCCCCGTGGCAAAGGCAAGGCCGATGGCGCCTTGCACAGCGTTAAACCGGTCAATCTGGTGGCCGGCTTGCTCACGGCGCTGCAACAGCGCACGTCGCTCGATACCAGCCAGGTCGATGACGTGGTGCTCGGCTGCGTGACGCCGATTGGTGATCAAGGCTCCGATATCGCCAAAACCGCGGCCCAAGTGGCGGATTGGGACGTCAGCGTCTCGGGCGTACAGATCAACCGCTTTTGCGCATCGGGGCTTGAAGCGGTGAACCTCGGCGCGATGAAGGTGCGCTCCGGTTTCGAAGACCTGGTGGTGGTCGGCGGTGTCGAGTCGATGTCCCGCGTGCCGATGGGCAGCGACGGTGGGGCCTGGGCGCTGGACCCGGAGACCAATCTGCACAGCCATTTCACTCCACAAGGCGTGGGCGCCGACCTGATTGCCACCCTCGAAGGGTTCAGTCGTCAGGACGTTGATGCCTACGCGCTGCACTCGCAACAGAAAGCGGCGCGGGCGCGGGCGAACGGTTCGTTCAACAAGTCGCTGGTGCCGGTACAGGATCAGAACGGCATCATCCTGCTCGATCACGATGAGTTCATTCGCGCCGACTCGACCCTGGAGGGTTTGGGCAAGCTCAAGCCGAGCTTCGAGATGATGGGGCAAATGGGCTTTGACGCGACGGCGTTGCGCGTCTACAGCCATGTCGAACGGATCAATCATGTGCACACGCCGGGCAACAGTTCCGGGATTGTCGATGGCGCGGCGCTGATGTTGATCGGTTCCGAAGCCAAGGGCCGGGCGCTGGGCTTGCAGCCTCGGGCGCGGATCGTCGCCACGGCGGTCACCAGCACTGATCCGACCATCATGCTTACCGGCCCGGCGCCGGCCACCCGCAAAGCGCTGGCCAAGGCCGGCCTGCGGGTGGAAGACATCGACCTGTTTGAAGTCAACGAAGCGTTTGCCTCGGTAGTGCTCAAATTCATCAAGGACATGGCCATCGATCCGGACAAGGTCAACGTCAACGGCGGCTCCATCGCCATGGGCCATCCGCTCGGCGCCACGGGCTGCGCGATTCTCGGCACGCTGCTCGATGAGCTGGAAACCCGGCGCCTGCGCTATGGCCTCGCGACGTTGTGTGTCGGTGGTGGCATGGGCATTGCCACCATCATCGAACGCCTCTGAGCCACCGACTTTCAAGGAAACATGTTCATGACTGAAGCCATTCGTTACGAAAAAGGTCAGGACCAGATCGTCGTCCTGACCATCGACATGCCGGGCCAGAGCGCCAACACCATGAACGCGGTCTACCGCGAAGCCATGGCCGCCTGCGTCGCCCGGCTGGTCGCTGAAAAAGACAGCATTGCCGGGGTCATCATTACCTCGGCGAAGAAGACGTTCTTCGCCGGCGGCGACCTCAATGAACTGATCAAGGTCGGCAAGCCCGAAGCCAAGGCGTTCTACGACATGGTGCTGACCCTCAAAGGTCAATTGCGCACCCTGGAAACCCTCGGTAAACCGGTGGTGGCCGCGATCAACGGCGCCGCATTGGGCGGTGGTTGGGAAATCTGCCTGGCGTGCCATCACCGCGTGGCGCTGGACAATCCGTCGGTGCAACTCGGCCTGCCGGAAGTCACGCTCGGCTTGCTGCCGGGCGGCGGCGGGGTGGTGCGCATGGTGCGGATGCTGGGCATCGAGAAAGCCTTGCCCTACCTGCTGGAAGGAAAAAAAGTCCGGCCACAACAGGCTTTGCAGGCTGGGTTGATTGACGAGTTGGCGAACGATCCTGGCGAACTTCTGAGCAAGTCTCGGGCCTGGATTCTGGGCAATCCGACGGCGGTACAACGTTGGGACGTGAAGGGTTATCAGATCCCTGGCGGCACTCCGTCGAACCCGAAAGTCGCGCAGATGCTCGCCATCGCGCCCTCCATCCTGCGCAGCAAAACCCAGGGCTGCATGCCCGCGCCGGAGAAAATTCTCTGCGCGGCGGTTGAAGGCGCCCAAGTGGATTTCGACACCGCGCACCTGATTGAAACCCGCTACTTCACCGAGTTGACCACCGGCCAGGTCTCGAAAAACCTGATTGGTACTTTCTGGTTCCAACTCAACGAGATCAATGCCGGCGGCTCGCGGCCGCAAGGTTTTGCCCCTTACGTAACGCAAAAAGTCGGGGTGCTCGGCGCCGGGATGATGGGCGCGGGCATCGCGTTTGTCAGCGCATCGGCGGGCATCGAGGTGGTGCTCAAGGACATCACGCTGGCGGCAGCGGAAAAGGGCAAGGCCCATTCGGCAGCGTTGCTGGACAAGAAAGTCGCGCGCGGCCAGATGATTGCCGAGCAGCGTGAGGCGATTCTGGCGCGGATCCGCACCACGCAAAGCGATGCCGACCTGGCCGGTTGCGATCTGATCATCGAGGCGGTATTCGAAGACCGCGAGCTCAAAGCCAAGGTCTCGTCGGCCGCACAGAAAATTGTCGGGGCGGATGCGGTGATCGCTTCCAACACTTCGACTTTGCCGATCAGCGGCCTGGCCACTGCGGTGCCGGATCAGAGCAAATTCATTGGCCTGCACTTCTTCAGTCCCGTGGAAAAAATGCCGCTGGTGGAAATCATCAAAGGCGCCAAGACCAGCGACGAAACCCTGGCTCGCGGATTTGATTTCGTCCTGCAAATCAAGAAAACCCCGATCGTGGTCAACGACAGTCGCGGCTTCTTTACCTCGCGGGTGTTCGGCACCTTCACCAACGAAGGCATCGCCATGCTCGGCGAAGGCGTCAGCGCGCCGATGATCGAAACCGAAGCACGCAAGGCCGGCATGCCCATCGGGCCGCTGGCGATTTCTGACGAAGTTTCCCTCAGCCTCATGAGCCATATCCGTCAGCAAACGGCCAAAGACCTGCAAGCCGAAGGGAAACCGCTGACAGAGCATCCGGCATTTGCGGTGATCGATTTGCTGCTCAACGAATACAAACGCCCCGGTAAAGCGGCAGGAGGCGGTTTCTACGACTACCCGGCCGCAGGCCAGAAACATCTGTGGCCTGAGCTGAAAAGCCGTTTCGAGAAGCCTGACGGGCAGATCTCGCCAAAGGATGTGCGTGATCGCCTGCTGTTCGTGCAAGCCATCGAAACCGTGCGCTGTGTGGAGGAGGGCGTACTGACGTCGACGGCGGACGCTAACGTCGGTTCGATCTTCGGCATCGGTTTCGCGGCCTGGACCGGCGGCGCACTGCAATTCATCAATCAGTACGGCGTGCAAGACTTCGTCGCCCGCGCCCAATACCTGGCCGCGCAGTATGGCGAACGCTTCAACCCTCCAGCGTTGTTGCTGGAAAAAGCCGCAAAAGGGGAGACGTTTTAAGGGACCGGTGACGCCTCGCGGGGCTTGCCTTGGAACGGTGTTTCGAGGCAGGCTCTGGGGTGTGCATTATTCCCATCACGTGTCAGGTATTTTTTATGTCGTTACGCATCTGCATTCTGGAAACCGACATCCTGCGTCCAGAACTGGTCGACCAATATCAGGGCTACGGGCAGATGTTCAAACACCTGTTTTCGCAGCAACCTATCGCGGCCGAGTTCACGGTCTACAACGTGATGCAGGGCGAATACCCAAGCGATGACCTGACCTTCGACGCTTATCTGGTCACCGGCAGCAAGGCCGATTCCTTCGGCACCGACCCGTGGATCGAAACCCTGCGGAAGTACCTGCTGACCCGCTACGAGCGCGGCGACAAACTGTTGGGCGTGTGTTTCGGCCATCAGTTGCTGGCGCTGTTGCTGGGTGGCAAAAGCGAACGCGCCACCCAAGGCTGGGGCGTCGGCACCCACAATTACAAACTCGCGGCCAAGGCGCCATGGATGAGCCCGGTCAGGGAAGAGCTGACCTTGTTGATCAGCCACCAGGACCAGGTGACCTCGCTACCGGAAAACGCCACGGTTATCGCTTCCAGCGATTTCTGCCCGTTCGCCGCTTACCACATCAACGATCAAGTGCTGTGCTTCCAGGGGCATCCGGAATTCATTCATGACTATTCGCGCGCGTTGCTTGAGATACGTCAGGAAGCACTGGGTGAGCAGATTTACTCGAAAGGCGTGAAGAGCCTTGAGCATGAGCATCATGGGGCTACGGTTGCGGAGTGGATGATGCGGTTTGTGGCGCACAAGCCAGAAACGGTCTGACGAACGACTGTAAACCTGTGGTGAGAGAGCTTTCTGTGGCGAGGGGGCTTGCCCCCGCTCGACTGCGCAGCAGGCGCAATTCAGGCAACGCGGTTTGTCTGAATAAATGCTGGGGGCACTTCGCACCCCAACGGGGGCAAGCCCCCTCGCCACACAAGCCCCCTCGCCACAGGTAAACCCTCCAGAATGGGTTGTTACAACCACCCCGACTTTTTGAAACTCGCCCACAACCCAGTGCACCCCAGCGCAATAAACCCCAACACCCCGAAGTACCCGTAGTGCCACGCCAGCTCCGGCATGTTCTGGAAGTTCATCCCGTAAATCCCGGCCACCGCCGTCGGAAATGCCAAAATCGCCGCCCACGCCGCAAACTTGCGCTGCACCACGCTCTGGCGTGAAGCCTCCAGCAGCACCCCCACCTCAATCGTCTGGCTGGCAATGTCGGCCAACGTTGTCAGGTCTTCCATCTGCCGCGTCACGTGAATCTGCACATCACGGAAGTACGGGCGCATGTTCTTGTCGATAAACGGGAAGCTCAGCCTCTGCAGCTCCTCACCGATCTCCACCATCGGTGCCGCGTAACGACGCAGACGCAACACGTCCCGGCGCAGGCCGTGCAGTTTCTGGATGTCATGTTCATTCAGCGCACTGCACAACACGTTGCGTTCCAGCTCATCGATCTCGGCGTGGATCGCTTCGCCCACCGGCTGGTAGTTTTCAATCACGAAATCGAGGAGGGCGTAGAGGACAAAGTCTTCCCCGTGCTCAAGCAACAACGGACGCGCCTCACAACGCTGTCGGACATAGGCGTAGGACGCCGAATGTCCGTTGCGCGCGGTAATGATGTAACCGTTGCCGGCAAAAATATGCGTCTCGATGAACTCAAGTTTGCCTTCCTTGCGAATCGGCGAGTACGTGACGATAAACAGTGCGTCGCCAAAGGTTTCGAGCTTCGGCCGACTGTGCTTTTCCAGAGCATCTTCGATGGCCAGTTCATGCAGGTTGAACTGGCGTTGCAGGTTGGCCAGTTCCTGGGCGTTCGGCTCTTCGAGACCGATCCAGACAAAGTGGTCAGGCTTTGCAGCCCATGCGGCGCCTTCGTCGAGGGTGATATTGGTGACTTTCTTACCGGCGCTGTAAACCGCAGCAGCAACAACTCTACCCATGATTCAGGTTCACTTCTTATTAGCAGGTGGCAGTGGCAGGCAATCTTCAGCTTAGCCTTGTCTGATGCTTCAGAGTGAGCGAACTCTGCAGAGTTCTAAAGTGAAAGTTCGAAGGCAAAAGAAAACCCGCGCCAGGCGGGTTTCTTTGTTTACGCGGCTTGCAGTTGCCGATCCATCGAAGCGATGCACTCGCGCATCTGCTCGCGACATTGGGCCATCAGCAGGGGCATGTCGTCCAGGCTCAATCCCGCTGTCGGAATCGCCGGCAGCGAACGAATCAGAATTTTCCCACTGCGCCAGCGGTTCAATCGCATGTGTTTGACGTAACTGCTGACACACACGGGCACGATCGGTACGCCGGCAGCAATCGCCATCTGGAACGCGCCTTTCTTGAACGGCAGCAACTCTTCGCCAAGGTTGCGCGTGCCTTCCGGGAAGACCCAGATCGACGTGTCTTCATGCTGCAAGGTGTGTGTGGTGGTCAACATCGACTGGCGCGCCTTGTGCGCATTGCCGCGATCGATCAACACGTTGCCGGCCAGCCAGAACAACTGCCCGAACAACGGCACCCACTTCAGACTTTTCTTGCCGATGCACACGGTGCGGCGGGGCACCACGTTGCCGAAGACAAACAGATCGTAGTTGGACTGGTGATTGGCAATGATCACGCAGCTGTCAGGCTTGTCCATCAAGGGCCCGACATCGGCCTTCACCCGTAAACGCAAAATACACATCGCCGGCCACCCATAGAGGCGTGCGCACAAACGGCTGTTGTCCGGGTTGAACGGGCGACACAGGCCCAGAATCACCCCAAGCACACCGGCCAGAATAAAGTGCAGGCTCATCAAGAACATACGAAACACGAACAGCATTTACAGGCCCCACCGGGACAAAAGGTGGCGCAGTGTACGGATGTGCACTGTTTTCGGCAATTGCCGCTATAGAGGAGGGAGATAGGCGATGTTTGTGCGCATGTTTCCGACTTGGGGTCAGACGCGTTCTAGAGCGGTTACAGACCTTTCAACGCAACACGTAAGAAAAAAGCCCGACACGACGGTCGGGCTTTTCGGTGCAACCAGCTCGGGCTTATCCCAAGTGTTGCTGATCCAGGATGATCGCGTTGTCCAGCGTCTCCAACAGCGCTTTGCGTACTTTCAACTTGGTGTTCTTGTGCGCGGTCATGTTGATCTTCTTCAGCTGACGAGCTGCTGCCAGCGCGGCACCCTCCAGCTCTTCGGCCGAGACCACCACGTCGAGGAAACCTGCGTCCACGGCGCTCTTCGGAGTGAACATCTCGCCGTTGATCACCGAGCGATGTAGCGCAGCCTTGCTCAGGCGATCACGGGCGATCTCGATACCGGCGTGGTGCATGGTCATGCCGATCTGCACTTCGTTCAGACCGATGCTGAACGGGCCATCAACCCCAATGCGGTAATCCGCCGACAGCAACAGGAACGCACCCTTGGCCACGGCATGCCCAGGGCACGCCACGATCACCGGGAACGGGTGCGACAGCAGGCGACGGGCCAGCGTCGAACCGGCGGTGACCAACGCCACGGCCTCTTTCGGGCCGGATGTCATCACCTTCAAGTCATAACCACCGGACAGAATCCCCGGCGTACCGGTAATGATCACCACTGCACGATCAGTCACTGCCTGATCCAGCGCAGCGTTAAACGCGGCAATCACGTCGGGCGAGATGGCATTGACCTTGCCATTGCTCAAGGTCAGGGTCGCGATACCGTCTTCGAGATGGTAGGAAATCAACTCACTCATGACGCTATTCCTTGTATGAAAGTTGAGGCAGACGTTACCCACCGCGGCAGGCCAGGTAAAGCGCCGTGACTGACCCGTCAGTCACCCTTTCCGCGCCGGGCAAGCGTAGTCCGCCACATCCGCGGCGCATTCCCTTCTATATAGAAGCAGGCGCGAAGCCGGAGATTGGCAGGTTTGCCATGACCCCAAAACCGATGGAACGACTAAAACGCTAAGCGCATGAAAATTCTGCAAAAAAAATTTGCCATCGGAAAAGGTTTCGACTACATTAGCGCGCCTCGACAGACAGAACTTGTTTGACGAGATACGGTGAAGTGTCCGAGTGGCTTAAGGAGCACGCCTGGAAAGTGTGTATACAAGAAATTGTATCGAGAGTTCGAATCTCTCCTTCACCGCCAAATTCGATGTAACCAAAACCCCTGATTTCGAGAGAAATCAGGGGTTTTGTGGTTTCCGGGGTCTGGATTTTGTGAGTGGCGCTGTCATTTCTGAAGTTTTTGTAGGACGAGCCTCAGGCCTGTAGGAAGTGGTGTTGGAAAGCCTGGCTGTTGGGGCGTTTATCAGGTTTTCGCGTCTCCTTGAGCCACCTTGGGAAGGGGTATTCGCTTTGTGCCATAGGGTTCAAGATGAAAAAAAGAGCAGCACACAAGACGGCTCCCTCATTTATTAAGAATGGACTCACGCGTTTATGCAGGACATGACCATGAAACAGGTATGCGAGAAGGTCCACGTAGAGATCGTCAAATTGCGCGCTGAGCAGCTCAAGCTGAATGCTGAAGCGAGCAAGTTGAGGGGCATGACCCGTGAACCTTTTGGTATCCGGTGGCGATAGCCATCGGGATGATGGGTACGGTAGCGACCGTCACTGCGGTGTTGATCAAGTTTCTTTAACGCCTGATTTCCCCCATTCAGTCCCTCGAAAAGCCCGTTCTTCAGCCTCGTCGCCCACCTGTTAGACTGCCCGAACCCCTCGAATGGAATCGACACAATGCCTCACCTTCGCGCTGCTTACCGCCGCACTGTCATCTGCATCACTGCGGTGTTGGCGTGCGCCACGTCACCACTCGTCACAGCAACAACATTCCCGGATGCCGAAGCCAGCGACCCCGCCAAAATGGGCTGGATGGTCGGCTCGCCACCTCCTGCCGATCGCACCGTGCGTTTCGAAGACGGCAGCTATTTTCAGTTCCCCGCGATGCGCTGGAGTGTCTCGAACTTCCGGCAACTGATGCCCACGATCAACGTTTCGCGAGGACTTGGCGCCCCGGTGCCGTTGGCTTCCGCGCTGCGCAATGATATCGACACCATCAGCTTCACGCCGCTTGGCACAACGCAACCGATGACCTGGAATCAATCCCTCGCAGCCACTTACACGGACGGAATTGTGGTGATGCACAGGGGCAAGGTTGTCTATGAGCGCTACTTCGGTGTGCTGAAACCCGAAGGTCAGCATGCGGCGATGTCAGTGACCAAATCCGTGGTCGGCACGCTGGGTGCGATGTTGGTGGCTGAAGGGCAAATCGATGCGAACAAGCTTGTCGTCGATTACGTTCCCGAGCTGGCGGCCTCCGCGTTCGGCAGTGCCACGGTGCGTCAGGTCCTCGACATGACCACCGCACTCAAATACAGCGAAGACTATGCCGACCCGAACGCCGAAGTCTGGGCGCACGCAAAAGCCGGCAGTCCATTGCCCAAGCCCAAGGACTACACCGGGCCGCGAAGTTACTACGAGTTTTTGCAGACCGTTCAACTGCAAGGCGAACACGGCAGCGCGTTTGGCTACAAGACCGTCAACACCGATGTCCTCGGCTGGATCATTTCCCGAGCGACCGGTCGCAACGTTGCGCAGTTATTGTCGGAGCGCATCTGGAGTCGTTTGGGCGCCGAGCAGGATGCCTATTTCACCGTGGATTCCATTGGTACCCCCTTTGCCGGTGGTGGCTTGAATACTGGTTTGCGAGACCTTGCCCGGTTTGGCGAGATGCTGCGCAATGGCGGCCAGTTCAACGGCCAGCAGGTCGTACCCCAAGTCGTCGTGGATGACATTCGTCGGGGTGGCGACAAACAGGTTTTTGCCAAGGCCGGTTATGACTTGTTGAATGGCTGGAGCTACCGCTCGATGTGGTGGGTGACGGACAAGGAGGGCGGGGCATTCATGGCGCGTGGCGTTCATGGCCAGCGCATCTATGTCGATCCGAAAGCCGAGATGGTGATCGTTCGTTATGCCTCGCACCCGGTGGCCAGTAACTCGGCGAATGATCCTGTGACATTGCCGGCGTTTGATGCGTTGGCCGCGTATCTGACCAAGCCTTGATTCGCTGTTTATAAAGAAGGAACTCCTATGATCACCACCACAACCCACGCCATTGAAGGTCGCCAGATCACGGCGTACCTGGATATCGTCAGTGCCGAATCGGTGCAGGGCGTTAACGTTATCCGCGACATGTTCGCCGGAATGCGGGATTTTTTCGGTGGGCGTTCTCAGACGTTGGAGCGGGCGTTGAAGGAAGCGCGGATTCAGGCGACTGACGAGATCAAGGAGCGGGCGCGAGCGCTTCAGGCGGACGCAGTGGTGGGACTCGATTTTGAGATCAGCATGCCGGCCGGCAAGGGCGGGATGGTGGTGGTGTTTGTGACGGGGACGGCGGTCAAATTGAAGTGATCGATCAATTTGATCTCGCGGTGTTTTATCGGTCGCGACGCGGGCCATTCGTCGGGCATGCAAAATTCTGAATTACAAGTCCAGTAATGACCGGCTAGTCTCAAAAGCCTTGGTGGTCGATATTTTTCAGGCAAAGGGCTTTGCCGGTGTCGACCCTTTTTGAGAGGGGAAGCGGTATGGCTGATCCGTATATCGAAGACGACGGGGCTGAATTTCCAATCAACAATTGCGTTAAATGCGGCCAGACAGACTATGTATCGGGCTTCGGGGAAGACCCGGTCCAGATCAGCAAAGTGAAATCGACAGTGCCCAGAGGGCCGAAGGCGAAATTTCTGCCGAGAGTGGCGGCCCCTTCCAGGAAGTAACCGTTAACCGGACAAACCCCGCCATTGAGCGGGGTTTTTCATTGATGCAGTACCGATTATCGGTTGAAAACCGGGCTGCAGACGCAAGGTGGTAGTGGACGTTTATTTTTCACAAACTTTTCACACCATCGCCCGTAGTCTCAAACCATCCGTTAGAAAGCAGTACCTGGCCCGTTCCCCAGCGGGCTTTTTTTTGCCTGTCATAAAACCTTTTTCATAAAAGCTGTCCAACCGTCGCTAATTGCGAGGTGCGGAGGTTTTTATGTGGACGTTTCGTGCGCTAAAGCATTCAATCCCCGCCTTTCGTTTATCCCCCTATTTTTGAGGTTTTCGTCATGCGTTTAACACTGCCTGCACTGGTTCTTGGGCTTCTGGTTGCTCAAGGTGCGATGGCTGCCAGTGATGGCACCGCGGCAATTGGCGGCGGTCTGGGTGGCGCGCTGGGTAATGTGGTCGGCCAGAGCATGGGCGGCAGCACCGGCGCAGCGATTGGTGCGGGCGTAGCGGGCGCTGCCGGCAGTGCTGTTGCAGCACGCAAAGGCCACCGTACTTCCGCTGCCATTGGTGGTGGCGTTGGCGCGGCCGGTGGTTCGGTGATCGGCAACAGCCTGGGCGGCAAGAACGGTTCCACCATCGGCGCTGGTTTGGGTGGTGCTTTGGGCGGCGGCGTTGGCAGCAACCTGGCCAACGGTCACAAGCGTCACTGATCCTGAACGATCAGCTTCGAAGAGCCCGGCTAAACGCCGGGCTTTTTCGTTAATGAACGATTCTTTGACCCAAGCCTCAAAGGCCGTATACCCCCGAAGAACAAGAGGCGTCATATGACTCCGGTTAACAACGGCAAAAAGTGTAGAAACATCAGCGTTCGAACTCTGGCGCTTTCTGCGTTTGTGGTTGGACTGTTCGCAGCGCAAGGTGCAATGGCGGCCGGCGACGGCACCGCAGCAGTGGGTGGCGGTCTGGGTGGTGCGTTGGGTAATGTCGTCGGCGGACAATTGGGCGGGAGCACAGGCGCCGCCATCGGCGCGGGCGTTGGTGGTGCGGCGGGTAGTGCGGTCGGCGCGAGCAAAGGCAATCGCAACGAGGCGGCTATTGGCGGTGGTTTAGGTGCGGCCGGCGGCTCGGTGATTGGCAACAGCCTCGGCGGCTCGACCGGTTCGACCATCGGCGCGGGTCTTGGTGGCGCCGCAGGTGGTGCAGTCGGGAACAATCTGGGCGACGACGGCAACAATGGCGGCTCACATTCCGGCCACGGAAACGGTCACAAGCATAAGCACAAAAACAAGCATCACTAATACGCTCTCCAATAGAAACCCGGCCTGGTGCCGGGTTTTTTGCATTTGTACTTTCGCATGCCGGAACGATTGCCCAAAGGCAGTCTCGAACTTCATACACACCCTAATATTGCGAGGCATGCCATGACGCCGGAAACCGAAGGCAAAGAACAAAAAGGCCCGAGCGGGCTTCCGTTTATCAACGACCCTGGCAATGAAGATCCGGGTTCACTGATGGACGACGCCACGGTGCCCCTCAACGATTCTGATGACGCGGGCGATGTGGGGAACCTTGAGTACGAAGAAGAGGATGAAGACGTAGATTGATGTGTTCTGTTTGACCGATCGTCTCTCTGATCGAACAAACAACCCCGCATCACCCCTCGAACTATCAGGGCCTGCTATTCAGGCCCTTTGAGAGGTGCTTATGAACGCAGACCCGAAAGACACCGAAACCGACGACACCCCTGAATATCCGCTGCCTTCACCGACCGATTCGTTGAGTCGTGATCAACGTCCACCGGATGACGATACGGCGGTTGAGCAAGTGCCTGCTGATGATGTGAGGCGCGGTGATGTCGAGGCGGATCCTGAAGATCCGGATATTGCGGGTGAGGATTATTCGGGTGAGCCTAGCTGAATATGTCGCTCGTCGATTGAGTTGCACCTATAAAAAGTGAGCGCTGCCAGATCGGGTACACACCTTTTTTAGATGCGTCATGGTCAGTACAAAATTAACAGCCCTGATGATTGCGGGGCTGTTGTGGGGGGGCTCGTTGAGTGCGCTGGCTTAATCCAATGGGAACGATGCGCCTGTGGCTAAAGTGGGCTGCCTGTATTGAGTGCTGATAATGGCATTCTTCATTTTTAATGGTTGTCTCGTTACTACTATTCGTCATCGTGGTTTTTTTCAGTTTCAATCCATTCCCTAAAAAAATCTCGCTGTTCGGCTGAGTCATTGGTTAGATTGATTTCGTCATAATCAAATATGCAAATTACATCGCTGAGTGAGGCGGCTTTACCTAAAGTCAATTCATATGCTTTCAATCCACGAGACATCTGTGCTGACATACTAGATGTATGCACGTTTACCTTTGATCCTTTACATAGAAATTTTACTTCAGTGTTGTCTTCGCGCGTACGAGCGAAGCATTTATAAAAATTAGTGTCTGAGTAAGTTTTACAAAATCCGTTTTGCATCGTGAATTCTATAGATACGCTGTCATTTTCGGCGTTGTTATTGCAGATGAGTTGAGCAGTTTCCTTTGCTCCATCGTGTTCAATGGTTATTTCTACTGTCCAAATCATTTTTTGATCTTCCTGTTAGGGTTTGGTATGGAGTAACCGAATTCTGATCCATTATCAATAATTAGTGTTGCTCCAAGCACATCCTCTTTTGCTATACGGCTTGGAATGGCAATCTCTTTTTCTCTACCAAAGTCGTACGAAGAACCTAGTTCTATTTTTAAATCGTGTCCGGGGATTATGTTTAGGGTGTACAGATAACCTGTTTTTGTGTTGTATCCAGTCGCAAATGCTTTTCCAATCTCCCTGGAAGTAGATGTGCTAATAAAATTGCTTGGTGGGTTCTCGCTGTCTAATGAGTGTAGTAGTAGGTCGTTGCTTTTTCCTTTGCTTTTAAAACCATTTTCAAATACATCGTGAGGTTCTTTTTCGTCTCCGCGATATAAGAAGTCGTCCTCTTTTTTGGGCGGTTTTGGTAGTTGGGGTTCACGATTTTCAATCGCTATCTTACTGGCCGGATCCTCCTCCCCAAACGCCGGCCGCTTACACCCATCCCCCCCAGGACACTCATTCAACCCCAACGGATCAACCCACCCCGTCGGATTTCGCGTGTACTGATACCCGTTCAACCCACCCTGTAACCCACTCGGATCCGGCGTCAAATACCGCCCCACATCCGGGTTGTAATAACGATGCCGGTTGTAATGCAGCCCCGTCTCCGCGTCGAAATACTGCCCTTGAAACCTCAACGGTTGATCCAGCACCTGATGGGTATCGCGGTTCAGTCGGGTCAGGCGGCCGTAGGCGGTGTATTGCGCGGCCCAGATGATGTCGCCGCTGTAGTCGGTGAGTTCTTGCGGGGTGCCGAGGTGGTCGAGTTGGTAGTAGAACGGGCAGGCTTGGCGTGGACCTTTGCCGTCGAGCATGGCGAGTGGGCGGAAGGTGCCGGGTTCGTAGAGGTAGCTGCGGTGGTGGTCCTGGCTGTGTTCGGCGATGAGATGGTCGCCTTGCCAGAAGAACTCGGTGGTTTTGCCGTCGACGGTTTTGCTGATGCGGCGGCCGAAGGCGTCGTATCGGTAGGTCGCGCAGGTGCCGTTGGGCAGCGTGGCGCTGATTAACCGGTGCTGGCAGTCGTAGCGGTATTCGGTGACGAGTTTTTGCGCGGTGCCGCGGCGTTCGCGGATCAGGTTGCCGAAGGCGTCGTAGTCGAAGTGGCGGTCGCCTTGCATCAACAGGCGATTGCCCTTGACGGTGGCCGGGCCGGGGCGATCCTGCATCAGCAGGTTGCCTGCGGGGTCGTGGGCGAAGCTTTCGGGTTGTTGGTCGCGGGAGTGGCGGACGCGGATCAGGCGGTTGAGCGGATCGTAGTGGTAGTTGCGTTGGCCATGGCGGGTGTCGGCGATGGTGTCGAGGTTGCCGTTGGCGCTGTAGGCAAAGTCGCGCCGATACAGCGATTGCTGATTTTGGCTTACGGCGTGGGCCTTCAGTCGACCTTGTTCGTCGTGGTCGTACTGACTGCGCAGCTGACCTTGCTGGCGCTGTAATTCGCGGCCGAATTGATAGGTATGGCTTGTGAGGCGGGTGCCATTGAGGTCAATGGCTGTCAGCGCACCCCCCTTGGCGCGGTGGTAACCGATTTTGCTGTTGTCTGGCAGACGCAGGTGGTTGAGTCGGCCGCACGCGTCGTAGCCATAGCGCAATGTGGCCCAGCTCTGGTGTTCAGTGATCAGCCGGTTCTGAGTGTCGTATTCGAATTCCAGCGGGTGATCGTGATTGTCGTCGACGCTGACCAAACGGCCCAGGCTGTCGTAGTGATATTCGACGTTGATGCCGTCGGGCAGGGTTTTGATCAGCAGGCGACCGACCGAGTCCCGCTGGTAACGGGTCATCAGTTGCGAGCCGTCATCACCGAACTCGGTTTTTTCCAGCAGGTGGCCGTTTAGGTCATAGGCATACGCCGTGCGTCGACCGTCAAATCCGACTTCCTGTCGGATCAATCCACCAGCCGTGTAATCCAGTCGATGGTGTTCGCCGGATTCGTTCTCGATTTCGGTCAGCAGTAGCCGTGCGTTGTCATAGCGATAATGCAGTTGCGTGCCGTCGGGGTTGATCCGGCGGCTGACCAGGTGCAGGTCATCGTCGTACTCAAAGCGCGTGACACGCCCCAATTCATCACGCTCGGCGGTGATTTTGCCGTAGGCGTTGTAGCTGAAGGCCCGGCTGGCGCCAGTAGGAAGCGTCGTCTGGAGCAGTCGCCCAACGGCGTCCCATTGGTAGTGAGTGACAGCGCCATGTTGATCCTGACGGGTAATCTGCCGTCCCAGAGCGTCGTAGGAAAACCGCCGCTGACCGCCGTCCGGCAGGGTTTCCTCGATCAGTTGACCGATAGCATCCCGAACGAAAACATGACGACTGCTGTCCGGATAACGGATCGACAGCAGTCGTCCTTGAGCGTCGTAGTGGTAGTGAGTGACCTGGCCGTCGGGGTCGATAGATTCGGTGACATCGCCCTGAGCATTGCGTTGATATTTCCAAACCGCCTGACCGCGATAGCGCGCATGCAGGAAACCGTCGCGGTATTCGTAGGACGTTGGCTCATCTTCAGGTGGAATCAGCGCAATCAGCCGCCCGAGATCGTCGTAGCGGTATTGAGTAATTGCCCCCAGCGGCACCTGTTCGGCAATCAGCTGACCCTTTTGGTCATAAGTCTTGAGGTGCTCGGCGCCATCCGGCCCGACCCGGCGCACCAAGCGCGCCGTATCGTCGTGGACGTAAACCTCCTCGCTGCCATCGACGTTTTTAACCCGTACTGCGCCGTTGTCGTCCCAGGCATAGCGCGTGTCCATCTGCGAAAACGTCGCCCAGTGCCTTGTGCATCGGGCCGCTTTGCCGGACCGTTCCCACTCCCAAAAGAAACTCGCTCCACCGGCCAATTGCCGCTGGAGAATCACGTGTTGGTCGTCGTAGTCGTATCGTTCGCTTTCCCCGGCGGCATTGGTCGCTTCGATAAGACGTTGTCGGGCGTCGTAGCGATAGGCAACCAGCGTTTGCTCGGTACGCCAGGCGTCATTCGCGGTGTCGGCGGGGTGAAATGATTGATACTCGACCGCGACGATGTGCCGGCGCTCGTAGCGCAACAGCAGCGAACGACCGACACCGTTGTCGAGGCGCTGAATGCGATCCTGCCGGTCGCGGGTGATGTGCAGCCGGTTGTTGTAGGCGTCGCTGATCGTGGTCAGCCGGCCATTGCGGAAGTGATAAAACCGCACCGTCTCGCCAGCGAGGGCGAGCACCAGTTCCTCTGGCTGGTCCCCTAAATAAATCGCCGCCCGCGACAGGCTGTTATGAATGGCCGGGCGTTCCAGGTTGGGCAGCGGAAACGTCGTGCGGCGGTTTTCATGGTCGATCCAGACGACCTGTTCTGCGTCCAGCTCCAACCGATGTGCCAGCGAATGACTCCAGCCCCAACCCAGGCCGCAATCGATTTGCACAGCGCTGGTTCTGTACAACCGGGTGAACGCAAACGGCAGTAAACCGTTGAGCGATCCATCGTCCAGGGTCAGCAGCTCTTCGCCGGTGACCATCGACACCGGGCAGCCATTGGTGCAAGTCAGTAGAGAGCAATCGGCGCTGTCGCCGTTGGGGTTTTTCGCCTGGTCGGAGGCGTCGTCACGCTGTTCGTGCCGGCTCAGGCGAGTCTTGGCTGCGGATTTGTGGCGAGCAATGGCGACCGGGTTGTTGACCAACACGACCGGCGCAGAGCCCGCACTGATCTGCAACGGCACCGCAGGCGCAGGGTTCAGCGGCGCATTCCGGATGTTGACGGCGAGGGGCTTGAATACACCCGCATGGGGCGTCAGGTCGGATAGGGTGGCGAGTCGCAAACTCGCGGCTGCCAGCCATTTACGCGCTCGCTCCGATTTGATCGTGCTCAGCACTTTGACACTGATACCGACCCTCAGTCCTACAGAGCCCGTGAAGCGTGCCAACAGGAGTCCGATCAATATCCCGGTACGAATTTCCGCCACAACTTCGGCGATATGCTGCGGTGGCATCATCCGCAACCAACTGGTGAACGCCGCCAGATGGATGAACATCAGCGGCTCGTCACTCAAGACCAGCAACAGATTGGCAATCGATTCAGCCGAGGCGTTCAGCAGCGTTTCAAGCTCGATCTCGGTCAGGTATTCAAGGAGCTTTTCGCTGTTGGCCTGCAGGTCGGTGATCAGCTCGTAAATCTGCTTCACGTCGTCCCACAAACCGTTCAGCGAGTTCTCGAAACCACGCCAGTCAGCCTGTTTCAGCAGGCCGTAGCGCTTGATGAATCCGGCCTCGGAGAACTCGGCCCATGACGCTTCGAATTCAGTCGCCCACTCGTTGCGCAGCCAGTCTTCCAGGCCGTCGATGACGCCTTGATAGGAGGCGTACAGCGCTTTGACATGGTCAGTGGAAACATTCGGAAAGAAGGTGATGCGGTAACGTTGACCGCGGTCGCAGTCGGGGATCTCGAGAATGCCGCTGGGGCCGATCTCGTGATTGACCGGCTCGCCATAGGTGCCGTCAGCGTTCAACGGCTCGAGCTTCACCGGCGTATTGCCAATCGGCACGAATCTCGCCGCGTCGAACATGTGCACCAGCGTCAACGGGCCGCTGACCGGGCACGCCCCGACGGTGGAGCTGACAGGTGCAGTGGAATGCTTTGGCGCGACCAGCCGGACTTCATTGCCGACCTTGAACACCTGCTCGATATCCAGCGCGTTGCCGGTCCAGAAACTCTCCGCCCAGGCGTCGTAGTCGCTGAGGCACAGTCGAAAGTCGGCGAGCAGCGCCTCGACGTCCGGCCGCTCAGGGTTCATGGCGGCGACCACCAGCAGCCCGATGGTGTTATTCAAGGCCAGTAGCTGGTCAGGTACGAACATTCGCAGTCCCTCGCGCAGATCAAATGTGAGCGCGGGACTTTGCTTGGGATCAGCGGGTAAAGAAGTCAGGAAAGGAGGCGTTTTATGTAGGGGAAATCGCTAAATGACGACCAGCACTTTTTGTAACGGTCGGGCATTGCACGTTGCTCAATGTCGGCTGTGCTCGCTATGCTGCTGAATCCTTTAATCGATCACGGACCCGGCTACACCTGAGCCGTCTCTGGGATGTCATTTGAAAACGGATCCGATGCGATGAATGCACCGCTCAATCAGTTCGGCCCGATCAAGGCTGTGATTTTCGACATGGACGGCTTGTTGCTGGACACCGAGGGCATTTATACCGAGGTCACGTCGCTGATTGCGGCGCGTTACGGCCGGGTTTTCGACTGGAGCATCAAGCAAAACATTATCGGCCGTGGGGCCGGTGATCTGGCGCGGTACGTGGTCGAGGCGCTCGATCTGCCGATTACCGCCGAAGAGTTCCTGGTGATCCGCGAGCCGTTGATGCGCGAGCGTTTTCCGGCCGCACTGGCGATGCCGGGCGCTGAGGAACTGGTGCGGCACTTGAAGGCCAACAATATTCCGATTGCCGTGGGCACCAGTTCTTCGCGTCAGTCGTTCGGGCAGAAAACCACGTTGCACCGTGACTGGTTCGCGCTGTTCGATTTCGTCGTGACAGCCGATGATCCGGAAGTCGGCGCAGCCAAACCGGCGCCGGATATTTTCCTCACCGCCGCGCGGCGCCTGGGCATCGCGCCTGAGGACTGCCTGGTGTTTGAGGATTCGCCGTTTGGCGTCACCGCGGCGAAAGCGGCGGGGATGACCGCGATAGCCATCCCGGACGCGGCCATGGCGGATGAAAAATACGCACATGCCGATGGCATTCTTCGTACGCTGAAAGCGTTCACACCAAGCGCGTGTGGTTTACCGGCCCTCGAGTGGGCTTGAAGTGACAAACAAACAAAAACGCCGGCAACCTTTAACAGGTTGCCGGCGTTTTTGTTTCGATCAATCCGTGAATCAGGCGCCGAAACCACCGTCGATGGTCAGGCTGGCCCCGGTGATGTAACCGGCTTCTGGACCGACGAGGTAGGCAACGAAGCTGGCGATCTCTTCGGCTTTGCCGTAGCGACCCACTGCCATCAACGGAATCAGGCTTTCCGCGAAGTCACCGTCAGCCGGGTTCATGTCGGTGTCGACCGGGCCGGGCTGCACATTATTAATGGTGATGCCGCGTGGACCGAGGTCGCGGGACAGGCCTTTGGTCAGGCCGACCAATGCTGCTTTGCTCATGGCGTACGGGCCACCACCGGCGAAGGGCATGCGGTCGGCGTTGGTGCTGCCGATGTTGATGATGCGACCGCCCTCGGTCATGTGCGCGGCAGCAGCCTGGGTGGCGATGAACACGCTGCGCACGTTGATGGCCAAGGTCTGGTCGAAGTCTTCGAGTTTGAAATCTTCCAGTGGCGCAACGGCCAGCACGCCGGCGTTGTTGACCAGGATGTCCAGGCGACCGAAAGCTTTGACCGTGGCGCTCACGGCGTTGCGGATCGCTTCTGCGTCGGCACTGTCCGCCTTGATGGCCAGGGCTTTGCCGCCACTGCTGGTGATGCTGTTTTGCAACTCTTCGGCTTTGGCCGTGGAGCTGACGTAGGTGAAGGCAACAGACGCGCCTTCAGCGGCCAGACGTTTGACGATGGCTGCGCCGATACCGCGGGAACCGCCTTGAATCAAAGCCACTTTGCCGCTGAGGTTCTGAGTAGTCATAACGATCTCCAAAGTCCCGAGGCGAGATGCCTCGGTTGATGGAGCCTAGTATCGATTGAGGATCAGGCGCTGAGTAGACGGTAATTGCGATAGTCTGTGTAAACCAAAAGTTTATAGTGGCGCCTATGGAAACCTTCAGCAGTATCGAATGCTTCGTTCGCAGCGCCGAGGTCGGCAGCTTTGCCGAAGCCGCGCGGCGCTTGAGTCTGACCCCGGCCGCGGTGGGCAAGAGCGTGGCAAAACTCGAGGCACGGCTCGGTGTGCGGTTGTTTCAGCGCAGTACCCGCAGCCTGACGTTGACCGAGGCCGGTCAGCTGTTCCTCGGCGAAGTCAGTTCCAGCTTGCACACGATCCAGAATGCCGTGGCCAATCTGGCCAGCGCCGAAGGGCGACCGGCGGGGACGCTGAAGGTCAGCATGGGCACGGTGTTCGGGCGTTTATATGTCGTGCCGTTATTGGGGGAGTTTTTGCGGCGCTTTCCGGCGATCAATCCGGATTGGCATTTCGATAACCGGCAGGTCGATTTGATCGCGCAGGGGTTTGATGCGGCCATTGGTGGTGGTTTCGAACTGCCCCAGGGGGTGGTGGCGCGTAAGCTGACGCCGGCGCATAGGGTGTTGGTGGCGTCAGCCGGTTATCTGGAGGCGCATGAGGCGATCGCGGAGCCCGATGATCTCAAGCACCACGACGGCATCCTGATTCGTTCGCCGCAGACCGGTCGCGTGCGCTCCTGGCAGTTGACCAGTCGCACGCAGCAACACAGCCCGCTGACGTTGAAGGCGCGAATGACCATGAGTGATTCGGAAGCCGCGTGCGCGACGGCGGCCCAGGGGCTCGGAATTGCGCTGGTGAGCATGCCGTTCGCCTCGGGATTTCTGGAGAACGGGAAGCTTCAGCGGGTGCTCCCAGACTGGTATGTCGACGATGGCAACATTTCGATCTATTACGCGGAACACAAATTGTTGCCAGGCAAGACCCGGGCGTTTGTGGACTTCATCATTGAGCAGTTTGCGGAGCAGGGGTTGGGGCGCAGGTTTAGTGCTGTTTGAACCTGGCGTGGACCGGGGTGCTGCCATCGCGGGCAAGCCCTGCTCCCACAGGGTTATGTGTATCGACACAGAACTTGTGGGAGCCGAGCTTGCTCCGGGCGGCGTTCCGACGATAGCTGTGGATCAGTCGACATCAATGTTGAATGTCAGGCCGCCATCGCGAGCAAGCTCGGCTCCTACAGGTTAGGCCTTGGATTTGCTGATGATATTTCCGGCGTGCAACCCGCATTCTTTCTGCGTTGCCTCTTCCCACCACCAGCGACCTTCGCGCTCATGCTGGTTCGGCAACACCGGACGGGTGCACGGTTCGCAGCCAATGCTGATGAACCCACGCTCATGCAGGCTGTTGTAGGGCAGTTCCAGCATGCGGATGTAGCCCCAGATCTCTTCGCTGGTCATTTGCGCCAACGGGTTGAATTTGTACAGGGTGCGCTCGGGCGTAGAGAACGCGGTGTCGATTTCCAGCACAGCGACGGCGCTGCGGGTGCCGGGGCTCTGGTCGCGACGCTGGCCAGTGGCCCAGGCAGTCACGCCGGACAACTTGCGGCGCAGCGGCTCGATCTTGCGGATGCCGCAACATTCGCCATGGCCGTCCTTGTAGAAGCTGAACAGGCCTTTTTCCTTCACGAACGGTTCAAGTTTCGTGTAGTCCGGCGACACCAGTTCGATGTCGATCTTGTAGTGCTCGCGCACCTGATCGATGAAGCGGTAGGTTTCCGGGTGCAAGCGGCCGGTGTCGAGGCTAAACACCTTGACGTTCTTGTTCAGCTTCCAGGCCATGTCTACGAGCACCACGTCTTCGGCGCCGCTGAAAGATATCCACAGGTCATCGCCAAACTCGGCGAACGCGAGTTTCAGGATGTCCTGGGCGGATTTATTGGCATAGGTCGTGGCGAGTTCCACGACGTCGAACGTTGGGCTCATCAGGGCGGCTTCCTACAGGTCGGTGGCGCTGGGCGCTCTATATGCCTGCGATGGTAACAAAATCCTGCAGCCGCTGGCGCGCCCTCTGCGTTGCGTCGGTCAGCTTGAATCGCTAGAGTTCGGCAGTCTTTTTGCTCGCTCGACTCAATAATCACTACAAATGGGAGTGTCTTGTGGAAATTGCCTGTCTGGATCTTGAAGGTGTACTGGTCCCGGAAATCTGGATCGCTTTCGCCGAAAAAACCGGGATCGAATCGCTCCGGGCCACCACTCGGGACATTCCCGATTACGACGTGCTGATGAAACAGCGCCTGCGAATCCTCGACGAACACGGCTTGAAACTCGCCGACATTCAGGAAGTGATCGCCACGCTGAAGCCACTCGATGGCGCCATCGAGTTCGTCAACTGGCTGCGCGAGCGCTTTCAGGTGGTGATTCTGTCAGATACGTTCTACGAGTTTTCGCAGCCGTTGATGCGCCAGCTGGGCTTCCCGACGTTGCTCTGCCATCGACTGATTACTGACGATTCCGGTCGGGTGACCAGCTATCAGTTGCGTCAGAAAGATCCCAAGCGTCAGTCGGTGTTGGCCTTCAAGAGCCTTTACTATCGGGTGATTGCGGCGGGGGATTCCTACAACGACACGACGATGCTGGGTGAGGCGGATGCGGGGATTCTGTTCCATGCGCCGGACAATGTGATTCGCGAGTTTCCACAGTTCCCGGCGGTGCATACGTTTGAGGCGCTGAAGCAGGAGTTCATCAAGGCTTCGAATCGGGCTTTGAGTTTGTAGTTGTCCGGAAGGGCCCCATCGCGGGCAAGCCCGGCTCCCACAGGTATAGCGCGATACCTGTGGGAGCCGGGCTTGGTCCGGGCGGCGTTCCGACGATGCTTTTAGAGATTTTGCAGGGTATCGAGCAGGACTTTGACCTTGGTGATCGATTCCTGATACTCGGCCTGCCACTCGGAATCGGCGACGATCCCGCCGCCGCCCCAGCAACACACCTGCCCATCCTTGACCAGCAAGCTGCGAATCGCGATGGAGCTGTCCATCTCGCCGCGCACATCCAGATACAGCAATGACCCGCAGTACAACCCGCGTCGGGTCGGCTCCAGTTCGTCAATAATCTGCATCGCCCGAATCTTCGGCGCACCGGTGATCGAGCCGCCGGGGAAGCTGCCGGCGATCAGGTCCAGCGCATCGCGGTCATCTGCCAGTTCACCGGTCACGCTGCTCACCAGGTGATGCACGTTCGGATAGCTTTCCAGGCTGAACAACTCCGGCACCCGCACCGAGCCGATGCGGCAGGTGCGGCCGAGGTCGTTGCGCAGCAGGTCGACAATCATCAGATTTTCCGCACGATCCTTGGGGCTGGCCAGCAGTTCGGCGGCGTTCGCCGCGTCTTCGGCAGCGGTCAGGCCGCGAGGGCGAGTGCCTTTGATCGGACGGGTTTCCACATGACGTTCGCTGACTTTGACAAAGCGCTCCGGCGACAGGCTCAGCACCGCGCCGCCTTCTGGCAGGCTCTGGAAACCGGAAAATGGCGTCGGGCACGCGGCGCGCAACGCGACGTACGCTGCCCATGGATCGCCTTGGCATTGCGCCCGGAAGCGCTGGGCAAAGTTGACCTGATAGCAGTCACCGGCCTGGATGTAGTTCTGAATGCGTTCCAGCGCCTGGCGATACTGTTCGGCGCTCAGGTCGGCACGCATCGGCGCTTTCAGGGTGAAAGGTTCAACGGCTGCGGCCGGTGGCTGACTGAACAGCGTGATCAAACGCTGGCGTTCGCTATCGATCAACGACGGGTGAAACACCAGTTGACTGGTTTTCACGTGGTGATCGCTGATCAAGGCCCAGTCGTACAATCCGAAACGCGCGTCGGGGAGTTGCAGGTCGTCTTGCGCCTGGCTCGGCAGGTTTTCCAGGTGCCGCCCGAAGTCGTAGCTCAGGTAACCGATCAGGCCGCCGGCGAAGGGCAGTTGATCAGGCACTTGTGCTTTACCGAGTTGCGTCAGGTTTTCGCGCAGGCGTTGCAGGAAATCGCTGCCGCTTTCGTCGGGCAATACGGCCAGTTGCTCCAGCGGCCAGGCGCTGAGCAAATCAAAACGCCCACGCTCGGCACTCGGTCGACCGCTGTCGAGCAGCACGGCGCCGGGGGCATGACGAATCGCCGCGAAGTAGTCGGCGGGGTTGGCGCGATAAGGAAGCGGGTGTACGGAACAGGTCAACATGGGCGGGGCGGGTCAGCCATCGAGGCGGGGTGGCGATTGTAGTCCTCTGCAGGATTTGCTCCTAGAGGGGATGTCGGGATGAGATAGATCGATATCGGGTGATTGCATCCTGTGGCGAGGGGGCTTGCCCCCGTTCGGCTGCGCAGCAGTCGTAATCCCGGTAAACACGATTAACCTGAAACACTGAGGTGAATGTTTTTGGGGCTGCTTCGCAACCCAACGGGGGCAAGCCCCCTCGCCACAGGGATCAGCCCTCAACCGCCGGAATATGCCCAAACATCTCCTGAACAAATTCCACTCGCTCCTTCACCGTCTCGGTAATCCCGCGAGCCTTCAATTCTTCCAGTCGCGCTTCAACCGCATGCGTACGCAACGTCAGCCCGCAATCGTTGGCGATCTGGATGTTCAACCCCGGCCGGGCATTCAGCTCAAGGATCAACGGGCCTTTTTCCTGGTCCAGGACCATATCAACGCCGATGTAACCCAACCCGCACAGCTCATAACAGCCGGCCGCGAGTTTCATGAAACCGTCCCAGTAGGGCAGTTGCACGCCATCGACGGCGTTGGTGGTGTCGGGGTGTTTGGTGATGATGTTGTTCAGCCAGGTGCCGCGCAGTGTCTCGCCGGTCGCGAGGTCGACGCCGACGCCGATGGCGCCCTGGTGCAGGTTGGCCTTGCCGCCGGATTGCCGGGTTGGCAGGCGCAGCATGGCCATCACCGGATACCCCATCAGCACGATGATGCGAATGTCCGGCACACCTTCGTAGCTGATGCTCTTGAAGATCTGGTCCGGGATCACCCGGTATTCGATCAGCGCGCGGTCGCGGTGACCGCCCAGGGAATACAGGCCGGTGAGGATGCTGGAGATGTGGTGCTCAAGCTCTTCGTGGGCGAGGATTTTACCCGACACCGTGCGATAGCGGCCCTCGAACCGGTCGGCAACCACAATGATGCCGTCGCCGCCCGCGCCCTGGGCCGGTTTGATCACGAAGTCGTTGCGCTCGCCGATGATGTCGTCGAGGTTGTCGATTTCTTTTTCGGTGGAGATCACGCCATACAGTTCCGGCACATGAATGCCGGCGGCAATCGCGCGCTCCTTGGTGATGATCTTGTCATCGACAATCGGGTACAGGCTGCGCTTGTTGTACTTGAGCACGTAGTCGGCGTTACGCCGATTGATCCCCATGATGCCCCGGGCTTCCAGGGCCTTCCAGGTCTTCCAGAAACCGAACATCAAGCGTCAGCCTTTTTCAGGAACGCCTTGAAGCGCACCAGTTCGGTCAGGCGGTAGCCGCGATAGCGACCCATGGCCAGCATGAAGCCCACCAGGATCAGCAGGATTGCCGGGAACGTGAACACGAAGTACACCAACTCCGGCACGGTCATGATCAAGTGCGCGAAAGACGCGGCGAACAGCGTGCCGATCGCCACTTTCATGGCATGGCCCGAGCCGCGTTCTTCCCAGGTAATCGACAGGCGTTCGATGGTCATGGTCAGAATCACCATCGGGAACAGCGCCACCGACAGTCCGCGCTCCAGGCCGAGTTTATGGCTGAACAAGCTGATGGCCGCAATCAGCACCACCACGAACGTCAGTACCACAGACAGCCTCGGCAGCATTTGCAGCTTCAGGTGTTCAAGGTAGGAACGCAGCGACAGCCCCAGCGCGGTGATGATCGTGAACAGCACGATGCCGAAACCGAGCCCGGTTTCGCGGAAGGCGAGGGCGATCAGCACCGGGGTAAAGGTGCCGAGGGTCTGGATGCCGATCAGGTTGCGCAGGATCAGGATCACCAGCACGCCAATCGGGATCATCACCATGATCATGAATGTCTGCTGGGTTTGCAGCGGCAAGCCGTACAGCGAGTATTCGAGGAAGTTGGCGTCGGTGTTTTCGTCGGTCAGCTTGGCCAGGCGAATGGCGTTCATTTCGCTGTTGTTGAGGCTGAAGGTCACGTTGGCTTTTTTGCCGCCATCGACGGTGATCAGGTTTTCGTCGCCGGTCCACCACAGCAAACGGTCGGTCGGCAGGCCTTGCTCGCCGGTTTCCGGGTTGAAGTACAGCCAGTCAGTGCCGTTGAAGCTGCGCAGCCACAGTTCAGGCAGTTGTGGCTGGTCGGCCACCAGACGAATGGTGTGAACCTTTTCTACCGGTACGTGGGCGATGGACAGAACCAGCTCGACGATTTTTGCTTTGTTGGCGGTAGACGGATCGCCGGCCAGTAGCAGCTTCACATTGTCGTCGTTGAGGTTGTTGACCCGCTTGATGGCTTCGCCGACGAAGGTTTCAACGTCGGCCGAGTGCTGGCGAATCGGCGCGAGCAGGGCTTCGGCAGCGATTTTTTCCGGGCCTTCGACGGCGATGCTGTCGCGGAAGGTCGGACCTTTGACCTTGGATTTTTCGCCGGAGTAACGCTTGGTCAGCACCAGGCGGTAATAAAGGGTCTGATTGCCCTTGGCCCGACGCGCCGACCAGGTGACCTTGCGGTTGCCGTCAACCCGGTTCACCGCCACGCCGTAGTTATTGGAGATGAAGCTCTCGTTGAGGCTGACGAAGTCGCGGCTCAGTGGCGGCACGAACATCTGGATCTTGACCGGGTCCTTGGCACTGGCGACGAACTCGACCTTGGCGTCGATGTTCCACAAGTCGTCGGTGGCGTCTTCGGTCACGGGAATGCCGAGCACGAAGATCTGATAGGCCGTAACTGAAATGCCCAGCACCACCAGGATGGCGATCAGCAGTTTCAGATGGAGGGTAAGAGAGCGCATTGGAATTACTCTGCGGTATGAGCGTCGGTGGCGCAGGCGGGTTTGCCAGCAGCGTATTTAAGACTGGGGTCGACCAGCGCGTCGAAGCGTTTGAGCGCTTCGGAGCCGATCAACAACGGGTATTGGAAGGCGCTGCGGTCGGTCAGGTTCACTTCGATGCTGCGTAAAGCCGAACCCATGCAGATGTCCAGCTCGATCACCGGGCGGGCCGTGTACTTCTTGCCTTCTTCCGGGTCGTAGTCACCGGCCCGGCGTTTGATCTTGCTGACGCGGGCCAGTGGCCGTTCGATCGGGTGCGAATGGGCGGCGTCGATGGCCAGGTAAAAGCGCACCCAGGACTCGCCGTTGCGCTTGAAGCGTTTGATGTCGCGGGCACTCAGTGAGGCGGTCTTCGCCCCGGTGTCGAGCTTGGCCGCGACTTCAAGGTCGATGCCATCCAGGGAGGCGTACTCGTTGAGGCCGTACACCGTCTTTTCCCCCGCCGCGGCAAAACCGGGCAGACACAGTAGATAAAGGAAGGTCGGGAAGGGCTTGAGTCTCATAAATCCTGGCGCAGCGGTCCGTACGTCGATTCAAGGCCCTGGCATTGCTGCGCAAGCTCCCTCGTATGCCTATCAGCTATTTGTGACAAACAGTGCAGATGTCACAAACAAATGCGGGCGGCATTCTAGCACGGTGGTTTGCTGGCGCCAGCGCTGGCGGGCGGCTATAAACCACTGTGCTGCTTTGTTATGGTGCAGCGGGTTATTAGACGATTGTCGACAATATCGAATTAACCTTTGACTGTGCGGCCTGTTTTCGCTAGTTTTTGCCGAATCAGCTTTCAAGGTGTCGACAATATGTTGGATCAACTGGATCCCCCACTCATTACCCAAGACGATTCGGAGACACTTTCCGAAAACGTCTTCCGGCGTATTCAGGCGGCCATCGTCAAGGGTGAGATCGCCCCGGGCAGCAAGATCTCCGAGCCAGAGCTGGCGCGCACCTATGGCATCAGCCGCGGGCCGCTACGTGAGGCGATCCACCGCCTGGAAGGCCAGCGTCTGCTGGTGCGTGTGCCACATGTCGGGGCACGGGTGGTTTCGCTCAATCATGCCGAGTTGCTGGAACTCTACGAGATCCGTGAATCCCTTGAAGGCATGGCCTGCCGCCTCGCCGCCGAGCGCATGACGCTCGAAGAAATCGACGAGCTGCGCCGCGTCCTCGAAACCCACGAGCGTGACGAAGCGTTTCAGGCCGGGCGAGGTTACTACCAGCAGGAAGGCGATTTCGACTTCCACTACCGGATTATCCAGGGCAGCGGTAACCGTACCCTGACGCAAATGCTCTGCGGCGAGCTGTATCAACTGGTGCGCATGTACCGCATCCAGTTTTCCTCCGTACCTAATCGCCCGCACCAGGCATTTGCCGAGCACCACCGAATTCTCGATGCCATCGCCGACCGTGACGGTGAGCTGGCCGAGTTGTTGATGCGCCGCCACATCGGCGCCTCCAAACGCAATATCGCCCGTCATTACCAGGACGGCGCCAACCCGACAGCCAAACGAGGTGAGTCATGAGTTTGAACAAGAGCACTCCAGGCCAGCGTTTCCGCGATGCGGTCGCCAGCGAGCATCCATTGCAAGTGGTCGGCGCGATCAACGC
>Ga0302169_10000024_pt1 | contig 47751 bp, 33 predicted proteins | sample I_Fen_N1_3_FD_193493 | JGI IMG/M metagenome (GOLD analysis project Ga0302169, IMG submission 193493) | Peat permafrost microbial communities from Stordalen Mire near Abisko, Sweden - I_Fen_N1_3 | ecosystem: Environmental > Terrestrial > Soil > Wetlands > Permafrost | place: Sweden: Abisko...
CAGCAGCCTCTGTTGCTGTCAAGCGGTTATTTTCAGAAGTTTTCAAAGTTTCGCTTGGAAATCTTTAACAACTTCAACCACTTGCGCTTCCGATCACTCGGTAGCGGGAGGCGAATTCTACAGCGTTCCGATACTACGTCAAGCCTCTTTTTGAACTTTCTTTCCCGCTTCGTAAAGCTGAACTTCAGAGGCCTTTCCAACGCGCATCAGCAGGGTAACCCTGCGGTGTTCCTACTCAGTCGTCCAGTCGAGATCGTCGTCCCACTCCTCATCGTCCTCAATGTCCTCCTCATCAACCTCCTCCGCTTCCGGTTGGTTGAGGAGGAAATCCTTACGACTCTCAGTAATTGCCCGCCTTAGTTCCTCCCCCTTCACGGGGCAGTTGAGCATTTGGGCGATGCGATCGATTTTTTTCGCCACGGCTTCCTCCAACGCATCGGCTATGCCCCGATAGTGCGCGCTTTCGGGCACGGATGCCAAATGGCTGACCGTCTTGCGACTCAGTTTCTCGGCATTTCATTGAGTCGGGCCTCGACGTTTTCGTCAGGAAAGCGTTTGTGCAATGCCTTCATTAATGTATCTGCCGCCTGTGCCTGACCGGCATTCTGCAGGCGCACCACCTCATGCAGTTGCTCGTCCAGCGTTATCGCCGGCGCCGCTGCACGCTTGGCGACTTTCGCCTCTTCGGCCCTCTCGGCATTAATCGACTCGCTCTGCGCGGGCGCAGCAACATCAGCCATCGGCGCTGCCGGGGCAGCCAGAGCGCGCGAAGCCTCTTTTTTGACAACCGGTGCGGATGCCTTGGGCGCCGGGACGACGTCATAGCCCGGCGCTTGCTCCGGTGTACGCTGCACCAAAGCCAGCATCAACGCGACACCCACAAGGCTGGCAAACGCAACCTGCCAGCGAGGCTTCTGGCATACCTGAACCCAGCGTTGCCAGAAGTTTGGCTTCGGCGCCGGCGCTTCCCGATGGGCCACGCCAAGGATCAAGGAATCCAGATGAGCCGGCGGTTCACTTGTCGCGTGCTCACGAAAGTGCTTCACCACTTCATCTTCAGGTGTAGGACGAGCGTCAGTCATGTCAGTACCTCCTCGGCCAGCATCCGACGCAGTTTTTGCTGGGCGTAACGCAAACGGCTTTTGATGGTTTCCAGTGGTGCTCCAGTGAGCGTGGCGATCTGCGCCAGGTCGAGATCGCCATGAACACGCAGGAGGAAGACTTCACGCTGGTCAGCGGGAAGGTCTTTTAGCGCTGTTTCCAGACGCTGACTGTCGCGACTCAAGCTCAGTAATTGCTCCGGATCGGTCGCCTCATCAATTACCGCATGAGCCTGTTCGTCATAGCTGTCGTGCAAGGGATTGTGGATTCCGTGCTTGCGCCAGTGATCAATCAGTCGATTACGGGCGATCTGGAACAGCCACGTACGAAAGTTCGCCCGACCTTGTGGCTGACTGGTGCTGCGAATCAGGCTCAGCCAGGTGTCCTGGTAAACCTCTTCGGCCAGCTCGGGTTTACCGCTAAGGCCGAGCAGGAACCGATAGAGGCCCAGACGATGGCGGGCGTACAAGATCTCGAACGCCGGTCCGTCACCTGATCGATAACGGGCCAGCAGTGCTTCGTCGCCCGGCTCAGGAGCTGACATGTCAGTTGTAGCCTCCTTTAATGAGCGGCTCACTGTTCGATGCCGTCGTGGTGCGCAGGCTTTGCGCCAACTCAACCAACTGTACGAACTCGGCACGTAGCCCGAATCGATCCTCACCCCGCGCACCGCGAGCCAGTGCTTGCGTGTCCTTCAAACTGAATCCACCTGTATACCGCCCATCCTTGAGCTGCTGGGAAAATGCGGCGACGGCCGCCGCAAACCTCAGGTCATCGCTGGCCTTGCCGGCCTGACTGTCAGTGATGGGCCGTTCGATCAAGCGACTATTCCCACCTTCCGGCAGCTGATACCTCACTCGCAGCATCGCCACTTCTCCGGAATTCCCCGAAACGGCCGACTCAGGCTTGCCATAACGCAACGGCTCCAACCAACCCTTCTCACCCTTGGGCACAATTTCGTACAGCGCCGTCACCGTATGTCCTGCACCGATCTCGCCCGCATCGACCTTGTCGTTGCTGAAATCCTCGGGCTTCAGCGCCCGATTCTCATACCCCAACAGTCGATATTCGCTGACCTGAGCCGGGTTGAACTCCACTTGCAGCTTGACGTTCTTCGCCACGACCGCGAGGGTTGAGCCGAGCTGATCCACCAGCACCTTGCGCGCTTCACGCAGGTTGTCGATGTAGGCGTAGTTGCCGTCGCCGGCGTCGGCCAGTTGCTCCATCAAGTGTTCATTGTAGTTATCCACTCCAAAACCCAGGGTCGTCAGGGATACGCCTGTCTTGCGTTTATCCACAGCCATTTGTTTGAGGCTGTCGAAGTCGCTGATGCCGACATTGAAGTCACCGTCGGTGGCCAGCAGGATGCGGTTGATCCCCTTGGGGATAAACGCCTGCTGCGCCATTTGATAGGCCAGTTCAATGCCCGACGCGCCAGCGGTCGAACCGCCGGCGGTCAATTGATCGATTGCTGTACGAATTTTCGCCTTTTCGCGTCCGGAAGTAGGCTCGAGCACCACACGCGAATCGCCAGCGTAGACCACCAACGAAACACGATCCTGTTCGCGCAATTGATCAACCAGCAATTTCAGGGTGCTTTTGACCAGCGGCAGACCTTCGCGGCGGTCCATTGAACCGGACACGTCCACCAGAAACACCAGGTTCGCCGTAGCCAGTTCCGCCACTGCGCGGTCAGACGCCTTGATGCCGATGCGCAGCAGGCGTGTATGCGGGTTCCAGGGTGACGGTGCCAGTTCAGTGGTCACGCCGAAAGGCGAGCCGTCGGTGGGTAACGCATAGTCGTAGGGAAAGTAGTTGACCATCTCCTCCAGCCGTACCGCACCGTCGGGAGGCAAGCGCCCCTGATTGAGTAACCGTCGGACGTTGGCGTAAGCGCCAGTATCCACATCGGCGCTAAAGGTCGAGACCGGCGCCTCGGCCACGCTGTGGATAGGGTTGTCCGCCAGCGTCTGGTATTGCTCGCGCTGTTCATCCCGATACCCCGGCGGCAACGACTCAGGCGCAAAACGTGTGACCGGTGCCGGACGAACGCTGCGTTTGGCCATCGACGAATCCGCCATGGCCGCTTCGCTACGCACCACCCCGGCCGCCTTCATCTCGCTTTGAGCCGGTGGCGACACTTGCGCGGAATCGGGTGTGGAGGAAACGCCGCAACCGGCGATGGCCAGCAGCAACCCGGTGGTGAAACCCTGGGCGGCCGGGCGGAGGAAATGCAGAGGGAGGGACATGGGGGCTGACCTCAGGAGGAAAATGATCCATTCATCCTCTGAGACGAGCCCTCATTCAGGTTCGGGTTAAACCGGCTGAAAATATCTCAGCGGTGGTAACGGCGCACCACGCTGCTGTTCCTGAGCACATGACCTTTGATTTTTTCCAGTAATTGCGCACGCGTCAGACCGGCAGGCAAGGCGTCTGGAGCGAGGTCCAGTGCATACAACTGAATAATGTAGTGATGGGCGCTGTCGCCAGTCGGCGGGCACGGCCCCATGTAACCGGTGGTGCCTTTGCTGTTGGTGCCACTGACACCTTCAAGGGCTGATTTTGCCCCGACGCCGGCAGGAATCTGGTGGGTGGTGGCCTTGATGCCGTAATGCACCCAATGATCAACACCTTGGCCCTTTTGGCCGTCCGGGTCGTGCATGACGATGGCATAACTCAACGTCCCCGCCGGACCGGTGTTCCAGTTCAGCGCCGGTGACGCATTGTGCCCGCCACAACCCGGCGCATCGCTGGCAGCAGCCGAGGTAAACAGCCGGTCATCGGTGACACCTGGGATGTTCAAGGTGAAACGTTCCTGGGCCTGCGCCGGAAATTGCACGCAAAGGGCGACTGCAACGGCCGCCATCCAAGGGATCAGAGAGGTCAATCGGGTCATTCCGGAGCACCTTGTGCGGATAGGGCCGTCGTCGGCTTGCGAACTATAGCTGGACCGTTCGTGCGGTGGCAGTGGGAATTGGCTGAACCTCGCGTAAAGGGCCAAACTCTTAAGTGAAACGTCTGTCTGGAGAGCCGCCATGGCACTGCACCGCGTTGCGCGTTTCGCCGATGTGTCCGAGAGCCGGGGCTTTGTAGTCCGGATTGCAGACACCAAAATTGTTTTGTTGCGAGTGGGCGATCAATTGCGCGCCTATCAGGGCGAATGCCCGCACGCCGGGGCACCGCTGGCGGACGGTGCGCTGTGCCACGGACGCTTGATCTGCCCGTGGCACAAAGCTGCGTATCGAATTGAGGACGGGGCATTGTGCGAGCCGCCGGCCCTGGACAGTCTCAAGCGCTATCCGCTGGAAGTACGCGATGGCGAGATCTGGGTCGACGACCTGCCATTAGCCGATGCGCATGCACCGCCGGCAGACGACGAACGCAGTTTTGTCATCGTCGGTGCCGGGGCGGCAGGTACGGCGTGTGCGGCGGCGCTGCGCGAAAAGGGCTTCGGCGGCCAAGTGCTGCTGATCGACCGCGAAGCCGACGCAGGCTACGACCGCACCGTCCTGAGCAAATTTGTCATTGCCGGGGAAATGCCACCGGAAGAAGTCCCGCCGCTAAGGGATGATGCGTTTTATCGCGACCAGCGTATCGAGCGCATCAGTGGTGAAGTCGCCCACCTGGACTCGTCGAGCAAAACCCTGCGGCTGACTGATGGGCGATCGCTGAGCTATGACGCCGCGTTGCTTGCCACCGGCGGCAGGCCCAATTCACTGACGCTGCCTGGCGCCGATTTGCCGTAAGTGTTCGTGTTGCGTTCAAAGGATCAGGCGCGACAGATTCTGCAGGCGGCAAAGCCTGGCCAGAGAGCAGTGATCATCGGCGACAGTTTCATTGCCCTTGAGTCCGCTTCAGCCCTGCGTGAATACGGATTGGACGTGACTGTCCTGGCACGACATGCCATCCCCTTCGCCGCACAATTTGGCGAAACCGTCGGCAAGGCGATTCGCGCGTTGCATGAAGCCAATGGCGTGGTGTTTCACACCGAAGGCGAAGCCTCCTATATAGAAGGCACGGAAAACGTCGAAGCGGTGTGCCTGGACAATGGGCAACGCTTGCCGGCGGATCTGGTGCTGGCCGGCATCGGCGTCACCCCCGCAACCGATCCGTTTACCGATCTGCCGAAGGAAAAAGACCGCTCGCTGAAGGTCGATGGCGCCATGCGCGTCACCGACGGGGTGTGGGCGGTCGGCGATATCGCGACCTTCCCGCTCAACGGCCAGCCTCAGCGCATCGAGCATTGGCGCCTGGCGCAACAACAGGCGCGGATCGCCGCCGCGAATATGTTGGGTGCTGACGAGCATTACCTCGACGTGCCGTATTTCTGGACCTGGCACTTCGGCAAGAACTACGACTATCTCGGCCATGCCGAAGCCTGGGACGAAGTCGAGTTCAAGGGTGATCCCTACCATCCACCCTTTATAGGCCTGTTCGGCAAAAACGGCGTAGTGGCGGCGGCGGTTGCCTGCGACGAAGAACGGGCCATGGCGCTGCTCGCCGAACGGATGAAGCAGCCGCTGTCAGTGGATGAAGCGTGGCGACTGATTCGGGACTTGGGTTAGCCGACAATCACCCGACAGCAAAACGCCCGACTTCTGCGTGCAGCAGAAGCCGGGCGTTGTTTTGAACGACAGGATTTATTCCTGGATTTCAGCACCACCACCGATTTTGCTCATCACGAAGCCCACAAACTCTTCAACGGTCATTTTCTGGCCATTGAATTCCACCTTATTGTTGGCGTAGTGAAATTTGCTGACGATGTTGTTACCGTCCAGTTTGGCGAATTGTGAACCGACCGCCATGCTGCCGAACATGTCGGCCGTGGCGGTTGCCTGGTCGGCGATGAGCTTGGCGTCGGTCTGACCATCAAGCTGGCTTTGCACGGTGAACACGTCGACGAGCATTGGCTTGGACACTTGAACATTGATATCCAGCAGCGCAATCAACTGTTGGGTCAGTTGATCGGGTGGCAGATCCATGGTCGCTGGTTTGGTCAGGTCGAGCACCAGATTGGCGCGGCTTTCGCCATTGGTGGTGTTGAACGACAGGTTTTCCAACGCCACCTGCGGGCCGGCAGCCAGCAGTTTTTCGAGGCCGGTTTTGACCTGCGCCTCTTCGGCCGGGGTCAGGACCAGTTCTGGAGACGGCTGACCCGCTGCAGCGGCCTCGGCGGCGGCTTTCTCGTAAGGCTGCAGTTTGGTTTGGTAGACATCCATCAGCGACATGGTCGCCGGGATATCGAGGTTCTTCAGGCTCATGGCCATCTGCGCGGAACCGACTGCCTTGCCGTTCACCGACACTTCACCCACCTTGTAATCGGCACGCCCCGAAGCGCTGGTGCCTGATTCCTCGGTCTGGTTTTTCATTTCAAATTTCTTCAGGCCCAGTACCGATTGCTTGGGGCCAAAGGTGGATTTGCTGTCGCTGAGCTCGAGGGTGTTCTCGCCGGTGTAATAGCCGTAAGTGCTTTTTACCAGGTTACTGGCCATGGTCAGGCCATTGAGCTCGACCTTCACCGGGGTTTGATCTTCGGCCACGGTGGTCAGCGTCAGGCTGTCCATGTAGCCGTTGGCCTTGATTTTCTGAGCCTGGGCGCTGGCGGCGACTTCGAGGTTCAAACCGGAAAATTTCAGGTTGGATTTGTCATCCAGCGCGACGTCCAGTGGCAACAATTCGAGGGTGCCGTTGGTGGCGTTGTCGTAACCGATGTTGACCACGCCGGTGAGCGGGGATTTGTCTTTGGCCGCAGCAAACCATTTTTCGGTGAGCGGGGTGCGTTCCAGTTCGTAGTGACTGGTGGCCATGACCGGCAACCATTTCAACGAGACCAGGCGCGAGAACGGCAGCGGACCGTGTTCGATGTGGTCGACAAAGAGCAACTCAACCGGTGATTCACCAAACATCTCGCCTTCGCCCTTGAGGCGGTAGTGCGCGGTGCTGCTGAACACATGACGCTCAAGCGACACCAGTTCCAGCGAGGCCGTGCCATTGGAACCGACCAGCGCAGCCTTCAGCTCTTTGTTGGCGTCGGCGATCGAGGTGTTCAACACGCCTTCGATTTTGGTCCCGGTGTACCAGGCCCCCCCCGCGCTGATTGCACCGATGGCTACGACGATTCCAAGAAGCACGCCTGCTGATTTATTCATGAATGACCCAGTCAATGTCCGTTGTTTGAAGGTGTCGTCGTCTTCCCTGAACCCTTGAGGGGTTGCGGCTCGACTCCGCTAAAAGTGGGGTGGAGATTAGCACTAGGCGCATCGGGCGGCCCAATGTTTAAAGGTTAAAGAGTGTCTATGGACTGCGTCGGGGGCTTGAGAGTTTCGGCGTACATGAAATCGCCATCGCGAGCAGGCTCACTCCTACAAAGATTATGTGTCGTACACAGAACCCTTGTAGGAGTGAGCCTGCTCGCGATGGCGTCAATCCAGCCAACACAAATCAGGAATACTGCACTTCCATCTCATCCAGTTGATGATCAAAGCTCTTGAGCCGCGCCGTCCACGTATACACCAGCACCTCGAAGTCCCGGTTGATCACCGCCCCACCGGTCACTTCCGAGCGCGGATCACAAACGTCCAGTTGATAGCGCTCCCGCGCCATTTTGGTGGCGACGTCCGACAGCTCACGGGCATTGTTGAGCCAGTGCCAGCCGTCCTCGGACACCTGTTTATCCAACGCCAGGCATTGTTTCTTCAAGGTCTCGAGGCTTTTTTCCAGCGGTGTGCCGGTAAGCTCGCCCATGACTTCCTGGAACGTGCGCCCCGGTTGCCAGTAGCTGCCCCAGAAATATTGGTCAAACACCGTTTCGACACGACGCAGCGCCACCTTGGTGTCCCAGATCAGCACCAGGGTTTTACCTTGTTCGAATTGTCTTTTTTTGATGCGCTGACCCTGGACGGAAGCCCAGGCCACCACCACGATTGCCATCACGGCGATGAGCGCAGTAGCGCTGTCGAGAAACACCAGCGCCTTGTCGATCTGGTGGGCCAGCATGATGCCGTAGAAATAGGTGGCCGACAGCAAAACCAACGCTGCAATAGCGCACCAAAAGCCAGGAGCATAAGGGTTTTTCATTATTTTTAATCCCCATGACCAACGCGAGCTTGATCGATGAAGTCGCCGCGCGACTCCATCAAATCAAAGCATAGCAACGGCCTCAGGGTTTGCTGCTGTTCGTGCCTTGCGTTCGTCCGCTTTCCCAACCGCCGCCCAAGGCGAGGAACAAATCGATCTGGCTGGCGGCAACCTGGGTGTTGGCAGCGGCCAGTTGCGCCGTGACATCCGTGTAGGTGCGGGTCGCTTGCAGGTCCGCCAGGAATGATTCGCGCCCGGCCTGGAAGAAGCGATGCGTCTGGTCCGCTGCCAGTCTTGCCGATTGCTCGGCGTCTGCCAGGGCGTCACGACGTTGCAACAACGCGGCGTACTGGGCCAGGCTGGTCTGGGTTTCGCGAATGGCGTTGAGCACCACCCCATCGAAATGCGCCAGCGTCGCCTGGGTCACCGCTTCGGCTTCGCGGATGCGTGCCCGGGCGCCGTTGGTCGGCACGTTCCAGGTCAGCGACGGACCAAAGCCCCAACGGTTGGTGGACGGGTCGCCGAGATCGTCGAGGATACCGACGGTGCCGATGGTCGCGCCGATGCTGATGTTCGGGTACAGCTCACCCGTGGCGACGCCAATCCCGGCCGTCGCAGTCGCCAGCCGGCGCTCGGCCTGCCGCACATCGGGACGGCGCTTGAGCAATGCGGCGCCATCGCCCACCGGAATCAATTGCGCGATTTTCGGCAGCTCGTCGCAGGTGGCGGTGCCGGCCGGCAGTTGATCCACTGGCTTGGCCAGCAACATCGACAGGCGATACAGCCCGGCCTGACGCGAGGCCTCATAGCGCGGCATGTCGGCGCGCAGGGATTTGAACTGGGTTTGCGAACGGGTGACCTGGGTTTCGTCGCCACGGCCGGCATCGCGCAGGCGCTGGATCAGCGTGGTGCTCTGGGCCTGCAGGTCGAGGGAATGCTGGGCAATCTCGCGTTCCTCATTGGCCGCGCACACCTGGGTGTAGGCTCGGACCACGTCGGCCACCACGGTGATGCGAGCCGTATCGGCAGCTGCCTGCGTCGCATCGGCGTTGGCCTTGGCCGCTTCGATGCCGCGCTGCAACGTGCCGAACAGATCGAACTGGTACGACGCGCTGATGCCGATATCAGCGACGTTGGCCACCGGCACTTTTTCCGGAATCAGGAACGCTTGACCAGACTCCTGCAGTCGCTGGGCGCCCATCTTCACACCGCCGCTCCAGCCACCCGCCGCTTCTGCTTCATCGACCTGAGCGCGGGACCGCGAAAGACTGGCCGCCGCAACGCGCAAATCGGTATTGGACGCCATGGCCTGTTGCACCAACTGGTCGAGTCGCGGGTCCTTGTACAGGCGCCACCAATCGGCCGGCACCGGTGCGGACACCACCGTTTTGCCGTCGACCGCCAGATCGCCCTGCAAATCGGGTCGATGGACAGCCGCTTCGTCAGGCAGGTGATAATCCGGGCCAACGACCTGACAGGCCGACAGCAGCAAACCTAATCCGGCAACCGCCAAACCCGACGCCTTGCTCATTTCGCCGGCTCCTGCGGTTGATCGTCGAGGATCGACACAGTCGCGGTGCGCCCGGCGATCATGCGGAAGTCCGCCGGCACATCGTCAAAGACGATCCGCACCGGAATTCGCTGTGCCAGGCGCACCCAGCTGAACGCCGGATTGACGTTGGGCAGCAGGTTGTTGCCGATGGTGCGGTCGCGGTCTTCGATGCCGGCGACGATGCTTTCCACATGACCACGTAGCCGCGCGCGGTCGCCGATCACGCGGATGTCGACGCTTTGGCCGACATGAATGCCGTTCAGTTTGGTTTCTTCGAAATAGCCGTCGATGTGGAATGAATTGCTGTCGACCACCGACAAAACCGGCCGCCCGGCGGTGACAAATTCCTGCGCCCGCGGTGCACGGTCGTTGACGTAGCCGTCGACCGGGCTGCGGATGGTCGAACGATCAAGGTTCAGTTGAGCGCTGTCCACCGCCACTTGGGCTTCCATCAATGCCACTTCGGCGCGAGCGACCCGGGACTGGCTTTCTTCCAGTTGCTCGCCCGGCACCAGATTGCCCAGGCCACGGTTACGCTTGGCTTCGCGTTGTGCCTGAGCCAGCGTTTCCTGACGGTCGGCGACCGCCGCTTTGGCTTGGCGCAGGGCCAGTTTGAAACGGTCCTGATCGATGCTGAACAGCACCTGGCCGCGTTTCACCGGCTGGTTGTCGCGCACGTCCACTTGCTGAATCAGCCCGGACACATCCGGAGCGATTTGCACGATGTCGGCACGGATATGCCCGTCGCGCGTCCACGGCGCAAACATGTAGTACATCACCATGCGCCAGACCACGACGACAGCGAAGGTTACGATCAAGAGGGTCAGCACCACGCGACCCAGGGTCAAAAAAGGTTTTTTCATGTCATCAGGTATCGACTGAGTGAGTCCACGGCGCCGAGCAGCAAAGCGTAGAGAGCCACGTTGAACAATGCCCGGTGCCAGACCAGACGGTAAAAGTGCAGGCGCATCAGCAACCCGTGCACCAGCAGGTACAACACATACGTAATGCCCATCAGCACCAGCAGCGTGGGCAGAAACACCCCGCTCACATCCACATCACCGATCATAAGGGGGCTCCATCGATGCCATGGGGCAGCGGTTCTTCGAGTTCGCCCGAGCTGACGAATTCCACGCCGGGCAACAACGCCAGGCGCAGGCCACTCAGGGCATGCAACAAATTCAGACGAGTGTCCTCGTCGCAGCGCGTGTCCAGCGCACGACGGGCGCGGTCGAGGGTCATCAATAACGGGTTCGGTGGCGGCAGTCGCTCACCTGCCTTGAGGCAGGTTTTGAAATACTCGCCGACTTCCGCCACGACCTGATGCAGCAACGCTTGCGGGGCACCGACCACTCGCGGGGTGTACGCCAGCAGGTCGAGCAGGTTCAGCGCCACGCGCACTTCGCGCAAGGCGATGCCGGTGTCCTGGCCGGTCATGGCCAGACGCGGCAAGTGCTGCATCAGACGATCGAGCACCTGGATGCCCAATTGCCGATGTTCGGCCAGGTTGGCCGGTTCGGTGAGGCTGACAATGTCGCGCCAACTGAAACGGGTCAGCCGCTTGGCCGCCAGTTCTGCACCAAACGGCCGGGCGATCAGGGTCCAGATGAAGGCAAACAACAACCCGATGGGACCGGCCAGGTTGGAGTTGGCGAAGCTGAGGAAATCGGCGTCGTAGGCGCCCTGAATACTGATAAACGATGACGTGTTGACCAGGGTCAGGAGCATGCCCAGGTAAAACTGCGGCTTGACCGTCAGGGTGCCGATGCAGATGAACGGCACGGCGAACGCCAGCACCAGCATCGGGAAATCATGCAGGTTGGGCAGCACCAGAAACAGGTAAAGGCTGGCGAGCACCACCGACATCGCGGTCCAGAAGAAGAACCGATAAATCTGCGGTGCCGGGTCATCCATCGAGGCGAAAAAGCTGCACGCCACGGCGGCCAGAATCACTGCCGAGCCTCCATCGGTCCAGCCGAGCAGAATCCACAGCACCGAGGCAACGATGATCGCGGTGACTGTCGAGGCCGCCGAGTAGAACATCAGCCCACGGTCGAGAAACGGCGACAGGCGACCGAGGCGCCAGTGGCGATAAACCGCGCGCCAGCTGTCCGGGCTTTCGCACTGGATGGCGTATTGCAGGCTGCGGCAGTCTTGCCACACATCGATCCACTCGCCGAGGCGATACAACGCATTGGAGAACAGCAGCTGTTTGCGATCATTCAGGGCTTCGGCGGACGGTTGCAGGGCATCAAGCTGATCTTTGAGCGCCTGCCAGCGCGCGAGGTCGGCGTCTTTGTGATTGAGCCATTCGGTGGTAGCGGCCAGTAGCGGTGCGAATTTTTCCACCAGCTCGGGCGTGCGCCGTTCAAGGGCATACAGCGCGTCGTCGAGGGCGTCGATCACCGGCAACAAGTGAATCATCCGCCCACGGAGTTCCTTGGTGTTACGCACGGTTTGCCGGTGCGCGCCCTCGTGCGGCAACTGGCCGATCATCAATTCCAGGGTGTTGAAGGTCGTGACCATGGCCGAGCGCAGCGCGCTGACTTCATTCGGCTCAACCTGACGGCTGAGGAAACGCAGGCTGTACGTCGAGGCATCGGTAAACCATTTGCTCACCGCATCGTTGAACACCGGCGCCAGCCGCCGCGGCCAGAACATGGCACCGACCACCGCCGCCACGGCGATGCCGAGGAAGATTTCTTCTGTCCGCGCTTCCGCCACGTCCCAGACGCCCAACGGATTGTTCACCACCGGCAGGGCGATCAGCGGCAAGGTGTAACCGGCGAGCATCAAGGCGTAGTTATTGGCGGTGCGCAGGTGCAATGACAGGAACAGCAACGTCCCGGTCCACAGCGCGATGACCACCACCAATACATAGGGGCTCTGGACAAACATCGGCACAAAAAGAACCGCCGCCGCCGCGCCGAAAAAGGTACCGATGGCACGGTAGAGCGCCTTGGAACTGGTAGGGCCGACAAAGGGACTGGACACGATATAAACCGTGGCCATCGCCCAATACGGACGCGGCATTTGCATGAGCAGCGCGATGTACAACGCGATCATCGAGGCGGCAAAAGTACGCACACCGTAGAACCAGTCTCGCGCCGCGGGCATACCGGTGAAAAATCCGCTCAAGGGTTGACCACCGACGGCGCATTCGCCGCTTCAAAGGCTTTCAGTACCCGTAGCGTAGCTTCCAGATCGCTTGGGTCGATGCCTTCGAGCACTTCATGGCGTAATCGCACCAGCTCGATTTCGACGGCCTGCACCAATTCGCGACCGGTGGCGGTCAGGCTCAGGCACTTGGCGCGTCGGTCATGGGCATCTTCCGTCCGGCAGACGTAACCCGAATGACACAGCTGATCGAGCAAACGCACCAGGGACGGACTCTCCATCCCCGCCGCCTGCGCCACCGTCACCTGACGCACACCCTCGCCCAAGCGCCAGATCATCAACAACGGGACGGCGCAGGCTTCGGAGATTCCATAGTTGACCAGCGTGGTCTGGCAGATCTTCCGCCAATGCCTGGCGGCCACCACCATGGAGCTGCTGATGTTCATCTGGAGAGCGTCGAGGTTCTTCGGCACGAGGGGAAACACACACTGTTAGCTTGCTAACTATCAATATCGCATTTGGGGGGAAAGGTGGTCAAGTTTTGAAACAAATTGGCAGTCATCCGTCGCGGAGCGTTCAATCTGAAATAGATTTAGTACTGACGATGTATATACTTCGTCAGCACACGGACCGAGGATACAGAAATGTCAAAACAAGCCGTTTTCACGATGAAACTTGAACCAGAACTGCGCGAACAATTTATGGCTGAGGCAGAAGCCTCCCATCGTCCTGCTTCGCAGATCGTCCGGGAAATGATGCGCCAGTTCGTTCAAACACAACGAGAGTCGCGCGAGTACGAAGCGTTCCTGCAGAGGAAAGTCGACAGCGCGCGTGTTTCCATGCGTGCCGGTGATGGCTTGACCAATGATGAAGTCGAAGCGCAATTCGCGGTCAGGCGTGCACTGGCGGCCAAAAAAGGATGAGGATAATCTGGACGCCCGCAGCAGCACAGGATCGTGCAGACATTTGGGATTACCTGTATGAGCTCAACCCAGTAGCCGCCATCGACATGGACAATCGCTTTCGCGACGCAGTATCTCGTATCGCGAGATACCCTGAAACCGGTCCGCTCGGCATCATTACGGGGACTCGTGAGTTGATACCCCATCAGAGTTATCGCTTGGTTTATCAGCCAGAATCGGACGCTACCTGGATACTCGCACTAGTCCACACTTCCAGACAGTGGCCACCGAGCAGTTGATGCTCACACCCCACGCCCCTTCCTCAACAAAACATCCAACTGATCCACCACCTCCGCCCAATCCGCATCCTCCAAAATATCGTCCCGCAAAAAATCCGCCTGGCTCTTGCTCCAGAAAAACGCATCCGCAAGGTGCAATTCGGGCTTGAGCGGTGAGTGGGTGGCGATGAATTTATCGATGCTCTCGGCGTCATCCGCCAGGCCGAGTTGTTTGAACAGGTTGGGCAGGGTGTGGGTTGGGGATTCCATTTGGGGCTCCTTTAGCAGATGAAAAATCATCGCGAGCAGGCTCACTCCTACATGAACACTCGGTCAACTGTGGGAGCGAGCCTGCTCGTGATGGCGGCGGCACTGACAACACAAAACTCACTGACTCAATTCCCGCACCTCCGCATGCGGCACCATTTTCAAAAACTGCGGCATGTCCATGTGCAGCAAATTGGTGTGATTGCCGGCTTCCAGATAGATGTCTTTCTGCCGGGTTACCAGCGGGTCGATGACCACGTCCAGCCCATAGGCCTCACCCAGCGCCGGCACGGCACCGCGTTCGCAATCATCGAACAGGTGCGGCAGATTGCTTTCCCGGGAGACCTGCCATTCGCCGCTGCTGCGGACTTTGCTCAGGTCCAGGTGACGGCTGGCAGGCAGTACGGCCATCAGGTAATGCCCATGGTGATCGTCGAGGATGACCGACTTGGCCACCCGTTCGGCAGGAACACCCGCGAGCCGCGCCGTTTCCAGGCTGCTGGCCGAATGGGGATGGGTGACGATGTCATATTCGCAGTGAGCCGTTTCCAGGCTTCTCTGCACGGTTCTTGCCATACGCATGATGCACCTCGGTGTCCGTAACAGTGACGAGCGGACGATGGTTGACGCTTTTCTTCGTACTGAAAGTCTAGGCCTGCCGGTGCATTCCGGCGGGAAATCCGCCCATCGGCCGCCAGCATAAAGTGAGCAGAATTCAGATACGCCGAGGCTCAACTAAACTGTATACAGAGCCCTGATGACTCTCACGGAGGGTCACGTGAATATTCGTTGTTGTGCCGTTGCACTGCTGCTGGCGTTGAGCGGGTCGGTGTTCGCCGCCGATACTGTTGTGCTGCTGATGCCAAATCCCGTCGGGATCTGGTTGATCACCTTTGGCATCGCCTTTCTGATCGCCGAGGCCGCGTTGCCCAATTATGGCGTGATCGGTTTGGGCGGCATTGTGATGTTCGTAATCGGCGCAGTGATTCTGACCAATACCGAAATGCCTGTTCCCTTGATGATCGGCCTGGGGCTGGTGAGTGCCCTGCTCCTGATTTTCCTGCTGATCCGTGCCCTGAAAACCCGACCGCGGCGCAACGTCAGTGGCGATGCCGGGCTGCTGGGCAGCGTCACGCCGGTCCTGTCGTTGCTGCCCGACAATGCCTGCAACGGCTGGGTGCACCTGCAAGGGGAACGTTGGCAGGTTTCAAGCTCGACACCGCTGCAGCCGGGGCAACACGTCCGGGTGATGGCACGCAAAGGATTACTGTTGCAAGTGGCCGCGGCTGACGCGGCGCCGGTAGGAGAATAAATATGGGCCTGCAAGTAGGTTTCGCCGCGCTGCTGCTACTGCTGATTGCACTGGCGGGGTCGACCTTTCGCATCCTGCGCGAATACGAGCGCGGCGTGGTGTTCCAGCTCGGACGCTTCTGGCAGGTCAAGGGCCCCGGTTTGATCCTGCTGATCCCGGTGGTTCAGCAAATGGTCCGTGTCGACCTGCGAACCATCGTCCTCGACGTTCCCCCACAAGACGTCATCACCCGCGACAACGTCTCGGTCAAGGTCAACGCGGTGCTGTATTTCCGCGTGCTCGATCCCCAGAAGGCGATTATCCAGGTCGAAGACTTCCTCGCGGCCACCAGCCAATTGGCCCAGACCACTCTGCGGGCGGTGCTGGGTAAACATGAGCTCGATGAACTGCTGGCCGAGCGCGAACGGCTGAACATCGACATCCAGCAAGTGCTCGACGCGCAGACCGACGCCTGGGGCATCAAGGTCGCCAACGTCGAGATCAAACATGTGGACCTCAATGAATCGATGGTCCGTGCCATCGCCAAGCAGGCCGAAGCCGAGCGGGAGCGCCGGGCCAAAGTGATCCACGCCGAAGGTGAATTACAGGCCTCGGAAAAACTCATGCAGGCCGCCGAAATGCTCGGCCGTCAGCCGGGGGCCATGCAGTTGCGTTACATGCAGACGCTGAGCTCGATTGCCGGGGACAAGAGCTCCACCATTGTCTTCCCGCTGCCGATTGAACTGCTCAAGGGCATGGCGGACTTGTCGTCGAAGCCGTAAGGCAGACGTGATACCAAGGCTTCAATGCAGCACAAACAAGCGCGCATTAGCCCCGCCCGCCTGCGTAATGCCGGCGTTCTTCCAGCCCACGGGCAGCGGCGCGAACTCGTCCGGCACACCGACGGTGCCAATCAGCCACACCCGGCCAGTGCCTTTGGGCAAGCTGTCGAGGCGGTCCAGATAAATGTCCTGGGTGACCAGCGTGCCGAATCCATAGGTATTCGGCCGGCTCGACCCGCCATTGGCTAACGGCGGCGTATACAGCAGCGGTTGGGTGGCGGTGCGGTTGTAATAAACGTAGGCGAGGTACCAGAGCATGTCGCTGGTGATGATCTGGTCGCCAGCAACGAAGTGCTGGTTAACGTAATCGACCATCACATTGATCTGATCGTGGGTATCGACCGACGCGTTGTTCTTCAAGCCGACCAGTTCGACGCCGACAAACAGCACCAGCGCGGCCAGCGCCAGCACTCGAAAGCCTGAATACAGGCGATCAACAGCCAGCGCGACAATCATCGGCAACCCCAGTGCATAGGCCGTCAGGTAACGCTCGATGAACACCGGCGAGATGAACGACACGCCGAACACCAACAGCATCGGCAATGCCGTGTAGATCACCAGCAACATACTGCCGCGAATGACGCTGCGGTCCCGCGCCAACGCCACGCCGGTAATGCCCAGCAACGCCAGCGGCAGCGCGATAAAAATCAGCGTTGGCAGGTTTTCCCCATCGTCCTGGGTCAGTAACGACCAGAACATCGACGGCAACGAGCCGAACGTGACCGGCAACTCCCACCCCACATCGCCATTGGCTTTGAGCTGATCCATGTGCTGGATCAGATCAATCAGGTTGGGTACCCACGGCAGGTAGATCAGCACGATTGCCACGTTCGCCAGCCACCAGCCGGGGCGTTGAATAGTGCGAAAACGATACGCTGGCAGTACACGGATCAACCCCAGGTACAGCCAGTGGCACAACACGCACAGGGCGGTGAAGTAGTGGGTGTAGAACGCCGCGCTCATCAGCAGCACATACGCCACCAGATAGCGTGCACGCCGGGGATACCGAATCCAGTAGACCAGCGCAATCGTCGCGCCGATCAGCCACAGGCCCAGCAGCGAATACATCCGCACTTCCTGGCTATAACGCACCGCCGTCGGCAGCAGCGCCAGGAGAAAACCGGCCAATAATGCAGCACGCCGCGTGGCGATCAAATCCATCAGCCAGACGCCAAGCCACACCGTGACGATCCCGGGCAGAGCGCTGAGACAGCGAATCGAAAAAATGCCGTCGCCGAACATCTCGATCCAGCCATGCAACAGCATGAAATACAGCGGCGGGTGCACGTCATGGGCGGCATGTCCCCATATTTCCGCCAATGAATAGTGGCTCATCAGCAGGCTCGACCCTTCGTCGCCCCAAATGGCCGCCGCCGTCAGGTCGTAGAAACGCACCAGGGCAGCCAACGCCAGAATCGGCAACAGCCGGTGCTCCTGCGCCCACCGCAACCAACGCTGTACCACCGCCCAACCGCCAGGCACCGCGTGCGGATCCTGGGTACCGCCAAGCGAAGTTTCTCTGCGTGCTTCCATTGCCTCCCCCTGCAACCGGCCCGACATCACGAAGCCTATGGATCACTTTAAGGCGGCGCAGGTTCTTCGTCGATGCTGGCTTTGCGACCAGTGACCTCGGCGATCGTATCTCTCAGGGGATGACAGGAAGCGTTGACCCCGAGCTGGCGCGTCAGCGCAGAGTAATCCCTTATTAAAAGCGAAGACGCTGGACAGCGTTTTGCTGGGTAAGGTGATTTCAATACATCGAAAATATAACCTTGAAGGAATATTCCATAGAGTGCATATTCCGCGTCATGAATTGGGATATCGAATATACCGACGAGTTCGGTGACTGGTGGGCAGAACTGAGCGAAAGCGAGCAGAGCTCTGTGGCTGCAAGCGTCAAGCTGTTGGGCCAACTGGGCCCGGCTCTGAGGTTACCCCACAGCACAGGTATAAACGGAGCGCGCCATGGCCATCTAAGGGAGTTACGAATTCGATCAGCTGTACGATGAGCATCTCGACACATTGCGCAAAGAGGGTCACTGCTATGGCTAAGAAATTTGCCGAACTTGAAGCGCGGATGACACCCGAATCCCGGGCACGCGCCGAGTCGATTTATGAACAACACATTAAGGAAATGCCATTACACGAATTGCGTCAGGCCAAAGCTCTCAGCCAGGCCACGCTTGCAGAAACGCTGCATATCAATCAAGCAGCCATCTCAAAGATGGAACGTCGCACGGATATGTACATAAGCACGTTGCGTAACTACATCCGTGCCATGGGTGGTGAACTTGAAATAATTGCCACTTTTCCCGATGGCCAGATAAAGATCGAAAATTTTGCTAGTTGAGCAGCCAACAGGCTGCTCAATCGCGTTGAACCATAACTATCAAGACAGGCCACCTGGATTGATACGAGTGAACTAACGCTTCGTCAATTGCGCCAACGGATACACCGACTCCCATCCCCCGCCCAGCGCCTTGTACAACCCGACCATCGCCAGCGAAACCCCGGTCGAACTCTCCACAAATTGCTCCTGAGTCGCCAGCAATGCGCCTTGCACCGTCAGCACATTAACGAAGTCCACCACGCCTTCCGTGTATTGCTGCTGCGCAGTGCGCAGGGCGATCTGGTTTTGGCGGACGGCTTCGGCGAGGCTGTCGCGGCGCAGTTGGCTGGCGTTGTAGGCGGTCAGTTGATCGTCGATTTCATGCCAGGCGCGCAGCACGGTCTGCTGATAGGCGATGGCCGCTTCCTGTTGCTGGGCTTCGCGCAGGTTCAGCACACCGCGCAAACGACCACCGTCAAACAGCGGCAGGCTGAATTGCGGGCCGATACCGAATGAACGCGAGCCCCACGAACCAAAATCGCTGAGCTGCATGGCTTGCGAGCCCAGGTTGCCCGACAAGGTAATCCGTGGATAGAAATCACCCTTGGCCACGCCGATGTTCGCAGTGGCAGCGTGCAGTTGCGCTTCAGCCTGACGAATATCCGGACGGCGTTCCGCCAGCTGCGACGGCAAGCCGATCGCGACCTGGCGCGGGGTTTGCGGCACCGGCGCGTCTGTGGATAACTCGGCGTGCAGCGCTTGCGGCGGTTCACCCATCAGCAGGCTCAACGCGTTGATCAGTTGCGACTGCCGCTGCTCCAGCGCGGGCAGGCGCGATTCGATGGCGGCGACCTGGGCGGCAGCCTCGGCGACGTCCAGATCAGTGGCAACGCCGTCGGCCAGACGCAGTTGCGAGAGTTTCAAACTGTGGCGGGCGACGTCGAGGTTCTGCTCGGTGACGGCCCGAGTGCTTTGCACGCCGCGCAGTTGAATATAGTCCTGAGCGGTTTCCGCGAGCACCGACAGCAGCACTCCGCGACGATCGTTTTCCGCGACTTCCAGCGTGGCGTCGGCGGCTTCGGTTTCACGGCGCACGCGCCCCCAGAAATCCAGTTCCCAGGACGCGGAGAAGCCGGCATCCCACAGGTTGAATGCCGAGTCACCGTTGTGGCCCGATGGATCGCTCAGGCCTTCGCCGCTGTTGCGATTGCGTCCGTAACTGCCAGTCGCGGCCGTGTTGGGATAACGGTTGGCGGTGATCACTTGGCGCGCGGCACGGCTTTGTTGCAAGCGGCTGCTGGCGAGTTTCAGGTCGAGGTTGTCTGTCAGGGCGCGCTGGGTCAGGGCGGACAATTTGGGGTCGTTGAAGACCTCCCACCAGTGTTCGTTCATGTCGGAGGTGACCGCTTCACTGGCGGCGGGTTTGGCGGGTTTTGACCATTCTGTGATTTGTCGGGCTTGAGGTTTCTGGAAGTCGGGGCCGACGGTGCAGGCGCTTATTGAGAACAAGCTCAACACAAAGACAACTGACTGAACGCGGCTCTTGTGGCGAGGGGGCTTACCGAACTTCATCGCTGAGTCACCTCATGCGACACCGCGCTCGCCGTATCAATCCTCGCTTCCACCGACATCCCCACGCGCAACCGCGAAGCCAATGCCTGCCCTGGCTCCAGGACGATTTTCACCGGAATCCGCTGCACCACCTTGGTGAAGTTACCCGTGGCGTTGTCCGGTTTGATCAAGGCAAACGTCACGCCCGTCGCCGGGGCGATGCTCTCGACGCGACCGTTCAACACCTCCCCGCCGAGACTGTCGACTCGTATCTGCACGTCCTGTCCTGGTTGCACGTTGGTCAGTTGAGTCTCTTGAAAATTGGCCACCACGTAAGCCTGAGCCAGCGGCACCACCGCCAGAATTTTGCTACCCGGTGTCACATAAGCGCCGACTCGCACGGCGCGCTCGCCGACCATACCGTCCTGCGGCGCGACAATGCGCGTGTAAGACAGCTCATAGCTGGCGATTTCCAGCGCGGCTTGCGCCCGCTTCAGCCCACCTTCCGCCGCATCGCGCTGTGCCGTCAGAATGTCCACTTGCTTGCGTTCCGCCGCCAGCACCGCCATCGCGTTGGCCAACCGCGCGTTGGCCTGATCGATGCGCGTGCGTGCTTGCTGAGCATTCTGCACCGTGCCGGCCCCGACGCCGGCCAGATGGTCGTAGCGATTCAATTCATGCTCAGCGAAAGCCATTTCAGCCTTGGCCGACACCACCGAGGCTTGAGCCTGAGCGATCACTGAGGCCTGACGTTCAAGAGTCGCGCGGGCATTTTGCAACTGCGCCTTGGCCACCAGGGTTTCGGCGTCAGCCGCCTGGGCTGCAGCGCGCAGATCGCGATCGTCGATCAACGCCAGCAACTGCCCGGCCTTGACCTGCTGATTGTCTTCCACCAGCACCTCCTTGATAAACCCGGCCACGCGCGGGACCACCAGGGTGAAGTCCGCCGAGACAAAGGCGTCATTGGTTTTCTGCTGCGTGCGCTGACCGAAAAGGCCGGGCGTCAGCAGACAAATCAGCACACCGACCGCCACCACTACGGCGACACCGACAGCTATTTTTTGCGTTGTTTGAGTCGTCATAAAAACCTTCTGTTTCAGTGAAGCGTTCATGTCGGCGCGCGCGGTGGATACATCCGCGTCGGCAGCCAGAAAATCGACAGGATCAGCGTCAGCGCGATGCCCGCCATGCACAGATAAAGATCGGAAGATGTCAGCACCACGGCTTGCTCGTGCAGGCGGTGGGCGAGGCCTGCGCTCTCGCGGTCGGCCAGGGGCGAATTGCCGAGGTTGTCCACCAGCATCGTCGAGTGAAAATGCAGCCTGGCGGTGGTCAACGCCTCGATGACGCCGGTAGCAATCACCGCTGACAGGCCTTTCACCGTGTTGAACCAGGCCGAAGCGAACGGCCCCTCCATCGGCGAGATGCTGCCGGTCGCCAACATCAGCAGCGGCAGGACGGCCATGGGCTGACCGAAGATCTGCAACAGTTGCAGCGCGTAGAAATCGTCGCGAATCCACGCCGACGTCAGCTGCGAACCACCGATGCACGACAGCGCCAGCATGCTCAAACCCGCGCCCAGCACCCAGCGACAATCGACCCATCGCAGGTTGCACAACGCCGCCACCAACGGCAGCGCAATCAACTGTGGCAATGCCGCCAACAGCGTGATCGGCGCCGTCTGCACGGGGCGATAACCCTGCACCTGAGCGAGATAAGAGGACGGAATGATGATCACCGCCAGCAACACAACCAGCACCCCCGCCAGAGTGAGCAGGGCGAAGGACAAGTTGCGGATACCGAGCATCTGCATCTTGAAAAACGGTATCGGTTGCGACCATTCATTGATCAGAAACAACACCAGCAACACCAGGCCACCGCCGAGCAATCCGCCGATCAGGCTCGACTCGAACCAGTCCAGCCGATTGCCCTGCAAAATGCCGATCACCAGCATGCAGATCGCCGGAAATCCCAGCAGCAGACCGCGCCAGTTGAAGTGTTTGAAGCGCTCAAGGCGCAGCGAGTCCTGGGGCAAACCGTAGGCTACCGCTCCCAGCGCCAGCAGACACGGCACGATGATTTGCCAAAACGTCCATTGCCAGCCGACATACTCGGTCCACAACCCGGCCAGTGGCGTACCAAGACCGGGGCCGAACGTGGCGGTCAGTGCATAACCGGCCAGGCCATAGAGCTTCACATTGGCTGGCAAGAACCGCAGTGCCACGGTCATCAGCATCGGCGGCAATGCACCGCCGGCCAGGCCTTGCAACGTGCGCATGACCAGCAGGCTTTCGTAGTTCGGGGCGAACGGACACAACATGCCCAGTAGCGTGAAGACGCTGATGGCGCAAAGGGTGAATCGGCGCAACGAGAACGTCACCGCACACCACGGCGCGAACGCCATGGCCGCCACCGAGGTTGCGGTGTAACTGGCGACCAGCCAGGTGCCTTCGTCGTAACCGATGGCCAACGCACCGCGAATATCCGCCAGGGCTACCTTGGTCACCATCTCGTTCAGGCCCGACACCAGCACCGCCAGCAACACTCCCACCAGACCGATGATGATGCGCGGGCCGAAGACCGGTGGCGCGACGGCGGCTGGAGGGGTCGCGGCGAGGGGTGCCGTGACCGTGAGGGAAGTCATTACTGCTTGCTCCGGGGGTTGAATACCGGGGCATTTTAAAAAGCATGGCGCCTGACGAAAACTGACTTATCGACAGGTTATAAGTGCGCTGGACGCAGCAATACAAAAACCCCTGTAGGAGCGGGCTTGCTCGCGATGGCGGTGCCTCAGTCAAATACATGTCGACTGACACACCGCCTTCGCGAGCAAGCCCGCTCCCACACTAGATCGGCGTCAACTTGAGTGTGGTTGCGCGGCCAGCCATGTTTCGTCGCAGCAGGATTTGAGGGTTTCACGCAGCCAGCGGTGAGCCGGGTCATTGTCAAACCGTGGGTGCCAGGCCTGGGTCAGCATCAGGGTGGGCAGCGGAATCGGCAGGGTGAACGAGCGCAGTTTCAAGCCCAGGCGGCGGACGCTTAGCAACGCTTCCTTGGGCACCGGCAGAATCAGATTGGAATCGGGCAGCGCGAACATCGCCGCATGGAAGCTCGGCGCAATCACCGCCACCCGCCGCTCCAGCCCCAGTGCGTTGAGGGCCGTGTCGATTGGCCCGCGGGCAATGCCACGGCGCGACATGCTGATATGCGAAAACCCGGCGTAGCGCTCGGCGGTAATCTCTTCGTCGAACAGCGGATGGTCCTCGCGCACCAGACCGACAAAGTGCGTCGAGAACAGGTTCTGCACTTTCACTTCCGGCATGACCGGACGATTGTTGCTGACACTCAAATCGATCCGCCCTTCGCGCAGCGCTTCATCATCGCCATCGCCTTCCGGCACAAAGCGCAGTTCACAGTGCGGCGCCTGGCGCTCCAGGGTGTCGAACAGTTTGCCGCCATAGACGCCGACGAAAAAATCATTGGCGCGGATGCTGAACCGGCGGCGCAGCGAGCCGAGGTCCACTTCATCGGCTGAACGAAACAGCAGCGCGGCTTGCTCGACCACGTCGCGCACTTGTTCACGCAGTTCAAGGGCCTTGGGTGTCGGTACCAGACCGCGACCGGCGCGCACGAGGATCGGGTCGCCGATGGCTTCGCGTATCCGCGTCAGCGTTCGGCTCATGGCCGCCGGGCTGAGGTTCATCCGCCGCGCGGCGCCGACCACGCTGCCCTCGTCGAGCAAGGCGTCGAGGGCGACCAATAGGTTCATGTCCGGGAGTTGCATGCTGAGCACTCGTGGCTGATCTGGATTGATTCAGACGCAATGCTAGCAAACATCCTTGGATCAGGTGGTGACAGGTCTGGCGCCTTCGCGAGCAAGCCCGCTCCCACATTAGCTCAGCTGTGAACACAGGATTTGTGATCAGCCTAAATCCAGTGTGGGAGCGGGCTTGCCCGCGAAGGCGTCAGGCCAGACACCACAAATCCTACCGCTGCATCCCCCACCGCTTAACAGTCACCCGCTCCAGCGAATCAAACACCAGATTCTCCACCAGCAACCCAATCAAAATCACCACCGCCAACCCGGCAAACACCTTGTCGGTGTACAGCTCATTGCGGTTCTGGAAAATGTACCAACCCAAACCACCCTTGCCGCTGGTAGCGCCAAACACCAACTCCGCGGCAATCAACGTGCGCCAGGCAAAGGCCCAGCCAATCTTCAACCCGGCAAGAATCGACGGCAACGCCGCCGGGATCAGGATAAACAGCACAAACCGCATCCCCTTGAGCCCGTAATTACGCCCGGCCATGCGCAAGGTTTCCGATACCCCGAGAAACCCGGCATAGGTGTTCAAGGCCAAGGCCCACAGCACCGAATGCACCAGCACGAAAATCAGGCTGTTCTGTCCCAGGCCAAACCACAGCAGCGCCAACGGCAACAAGGCAATCGCCGGCAGCGGGTTGAACATTGACGTCAATGTACTCAGCAGGTCGCGACCGAACTGAGTCGACACCGCCAGCGTGGTCAAGGCAAACGCCAGGACGATGCCGATCAGGTAACCCTTGAGTAACACCACCAGCGAAATCCAGACCTTGCCCAGCAACTCACCGCTGAGCAACCCGTCAAACAGCGCGCTGGCCGTTTGCAGAAAACTCGGCAGCAACAGGTCGTTGTTCTGAACGCGGGCGACCACTTCCCACAGCACCGCCAGCAACATCAGGATCAGGCTTTTACGAATCCAGCCCTGCTGCCAGAGGCGCTGACCGAGCGGTAATTCACGCTCCAGCGGTACGCTGGTCAGCGGCTGCAAAACCGTTTCGAACGCTTCACGCACAGATGATAAATGGCTCATCGGGCACTCCTCTCAATGGCTCAATAAGCGATGCGAATGTCGGAGAAATCCAGCTCACGCTCGGTTTCCGGCGACTGGCCTTCATCGAATAGCAACCGATGAATCCGGCGCGCCGACGCCTGAAACGCCACGCCGCCGAGGCTGTGCAAATCGTATTGATGGCTGTGGACTTCCGCCCGCACCCGGCCCGGATGTGGCGACAGCAACAGAATGCGATTGCCCACCACCAGCGCCTCTTCGATGGAGTGCGTGACGAACAGCAGGGTGAAACGCACCTCTTCCCAGAGCAGCAGCAACTCTTCCTGCATCTTGCGGCGGGTCAGCGCATCGAGGGCGGCGAAGGGTTCGTCCATCAGGAGGATTTTCGGTTGCATCGCCAAGGCGCGAGCGATAGCAACTCGGGCTTTCATGCCACCGGACAGGGTGTGCGGATAAGCGTCGGCAAACGCCGCCAGCCCGACCTTTTCGAGGTAGTGCAGCGCCCGCTCTTCAGCCTCTTTTCGCTTAAGGGTTTTCGATGCCAGCAGCGGAAACATCACGTTCTGTTTGACGGTTTTCCATGGCGGCAGCTGATCGAACTCCTGAAACACCACAATCCGGTCCGGCCCCGGCGCATGCACGGTTTGCCCCTGAAGACGGATCTCGCCCTCACACGGCTGGATGAACCCGGCCACCGCCTTGAGCAGCGTCGACTTGCCGCAACCGGACGGGCCGAGCAGCACAAAGCGGTCCGCCGGATCGATTTCAAAACTGACCTGATGGGTCGCTCGAACCACACGCTGTGGCGTGCGGTATTCGAGGCTGACGTTGTCGACCGACAGCAGCGCCAGGGCTGCGGCGTTCGGTTTGCTGACCGTGTGGCCTTGCAAAGGGGCATTCATTTCGATCAGCTCCCTTGCAGTGGCTTGGCGTCCTGGAAGAAGTAGTCCTTCCACGAATCCGGTTTGTTTTTGATCGCGCCGACGCGGTAGAGAAACTCCGCCAGTGGATACGTATTCTTCGGCGTGACGCTGAATTCGAACTGCGGGTTGTCGATGATTTTCAGCAAGGCTGCGCGGTCAATTTTTGCCTTGGTGACGCGGATGTAGGTGTCGGCGGCAGCGCCTTTATCGTTCTGGGCAAACTCCGCCGCTTCGGTCAGCGCCGCAATGAAGGCTTTATAGGTTTTAGGGTTCTCGTCACGGAATTTCTCGGTGGCGAACAGCACCGTCGGCGAGTTCGGGCCGAGCACGTCGTAGGAGTTCAACACCACGTGGACGTTGGGGTTGGCCAGCTCTTGATCCTGGAACGGCGGGTTGGAAAAGTGCCCGGACAACTCAGTGCCCCCGGCTACCAACGCGGCCGTAGCGTCCGGGTGCGGCACCGCAATGGTGTACTTGTCGAGGCGATTGAATTCCTTGTCACCCCACTGCTTGGCCGCTGCGTATTGCAGGAAACGTGACTGCACCGACACGCCCACCGCTGGTACCGCAATCCGGTCCTTCTCGGTGAAGTCGGCGATGGTTTTGACCTTGGGGTTGTTGCTCACCAGGTAGTAAGGGAAGTTGCCGAGAGAGGCCACGGCTTTGACGTTCTGCTTGCCGTGGGTGCGATCCCAAATGGTCAGCAACGGACCGACGCCGGCGCCAGCAATATCAATCGAGCCCGAAAGCAGCGCATCGTTGACCGCCGCGCCGCCAGACAACTGGGTCCAGTCGACCTTGATGTCGATGCCTTCCTGCTTGCCGTACTTCTCGATCAGGTTCTGATCGCGCACCACATTGAGCAACAGGTAAACGATGCCGAACTGCTCGGCGATGCGGATTTCACCTTCGGCGTGGGCCACGGTCGGCGCCACCAGGCTGCCGGCGATCAGGCTGAAACCCAGGCCGATGGCGGCCGCCAGCGGTGCAAAGGGAAGACGTTTGGACATGATCAAATCTCCGACAAATCAGAAAGGCGCGTCGCCCTGGATGGTGGTGCGATACAGCTTGCGGCGCAGATGGCTGGGGCATCCGGCGGCGAGGTGGATCAGCGAGCGGTTGTCCCAGAACACCAGGTCGTGCGGCTGCCAGTGATGGCGGTAGATGTTTTGTGGCAACACGCTGTGGGCGTAGAGCTCGGCGAGCAGCTGCTGGCTCTCGTCATCCGGCAAACCGACGATGCGGGTGGTAAAGCCTTCGCTGACGAACAGCGCCTTACGGCCGTTTTCCGGGTGCGTGCGCACGATCGGGTGGACCACTTCGGCGACTTGAGCGAGCTGCTCCGGCGTCAGGGTCGGGCGCCAGTTGCCTTCGAATTTGGTCTCGCTGTAGCGCGCCGTGTAGGAGTGCGCAGCGGAGCGGCCTTCAACCGCTTTGCGCAACGCGTCGGGCAGGTTGTCCCAGGCTTTGTGCATGTCGGCGAACAGGGTGTCGCCGCCCTCGGACGGCAACTCCTGGGCGTGCAGCATCGAGCCCAGGCTGGGCAGTTCTTTATAGGAAAGGTCGGAATGCCAGAACTTGCCGGCGTCACCGAGACCGATGGATTGGCCGTTTTCGATGATGTTGGAAACGATGAGAATTTCCGGGTGGCCGGTCAGCAGGAATTGCTTGAGCACGTGGATCTGCAACACGCCGAATCGACGGCTGAAAGCGATCTGCTGCTCGGGGGTGATGCGCTGGTCGCGGAATACCACGACGTGATGATCAAGGTGCGCGCGATGGAGGCGGGCGAAGTCCTGGTCATTGATCGGGATAGACAGGTTGAGGCCGATGATTTCGGCACCGACAGCGCCGCTGAATGGGCGGATGTCGAAGGTTTGTGGCGCAATGCGGTTGGTAGCAGAGACAGCTGACATAAAAATCACTCCCACGCACGGCACGCTCAAGGGCGCGCGCGTCGATCAAGAAACTCACGGAGGTCCCGTGTTGGTTCGTGTCGTGCGGCGCGCCGATTGGTCGGCAGGTACGCAGGAGAGTGACTTTATAGATATAAAAATTGAAATTTAAATACCGTTAATGAATAACGATATGGCTTTTGAGGTGTATTGGCCTGAGGCCGCCATCGCGAGCAAGCTCGGCTCCTACAAGGAGCACACGTTCCCTGTGGTAGCCGGGCTTGCTCGCGATGAGGCCATCAGCCCTGACCGAGAATTATCGCTCGTGCAACGCCTCAGCCCGCGCCCGAATAATCGGCTTGAGCAAATAGCTGAGCACTGACTTCTTGCCGGTGATGATATCCACCGACGCCACCATCCCCGGAATGATCAGCAACGGCTTTTCATCCGTCCCCAGGTGACTGCGGTCGGTGCGCAGCTTGATGATGTAGTACGTGGTTTTCTTGTCTTCATCGGTGATGGTGTCCGCGCCGATCTGTTCAAGCTTGGCCTTCAACCCACCGTAGATGGTGTAGTCGTACGCCGTGAACTTCACCGTTGCCTCTTGCCCCGGGTGCAGGAAGGCGATGTCTTGCGGGCGAATTTTCGCCTCGACCAGCAAGGTGTCGTCCAGCGGCACGATTTCCACCAGGTCACTGCCCGGCTGAATCACGCCGCCAATGGTGTTCACCAGCAGCTTGTTGACGATGCCGCGGACCGGCGATGCCACCAGTGTTCGGCTGACCCGGTCTTCCAGCGCTTTGCCGGTGGCCTGGGCCTTGTTCAGATCGGTGCGTGCTTCGTTGAGTTGAGTCAGGGCTTCGCTGCGGAATTTACCGCGCGTCTCGTCAATCTTGCGCTGCACTTCCTTGATCGCCGATTCGGCACGAGGGATCGCCAGAGTCGTGGCATCCAGTTGTCCGCGTGTTTCGACTTCGGCACGCCGCAGGCGCAGCACTTCAACCGGCGACACCGCGCCCTGGGCCACTAATGGCTCGGACATGTTGATTTCCTGGCGCTGCATACTCAGTTGCTGGCGATACTGCGACTGCTTGGAGGTGAACTCACGCAGCTCTTGCTGACGCTGGATCAACTGCTCCTGCAAACCACCGATTTCATCGTGCAGTTGCTGACGACGGCTGGTGTACAGCGACTCTTCGCTAGCCGCCTGAACGGGCACGGCTTTGAGCACGTCCGCCGCGAAATTCAGCGGACGGTCGTCGACTTCCGCGCTCAAGCGCTCGACCCGTAGCAGCATCGACAAGCGATCCGCTTCGGTCTCGCCGACGTTGGAGGCGAAACGTGTATCGTCGAGACGAATCAGCGGCGCACCGGCCTCGACGATCTGCCCTTCTTTGACGAACAGTTCGGAGACGATACCGCCCTCAAGGTTCTGGATTTTCTGGATCTTGGACGACGGAATCGCCTTGCCGTCGCCCTTGGTGACCTCGTCGATCACCGCGTAGTTGGCCCAGAGCATCAGGAACACGAAGAAGCCGATGATCGCCCAGATCGTCAGTCGAACCACGCGCGGGGCGTCTTCGATGAGGGCTTTGTTGACCTCGGGCAATGGCTGGCCATGCAGCGACTCGGAGCCTTTGAAGTAACGGCCGATCGAATTTTTGAACCCCGACTTAAGCAACACTGATCTGCCCCTTTTTCAACGCTTCCATCACGGCGGCTTTCGGGCCATCGGCAAGAATTTGTCCACGGTCGATGACGATCAAGCGATCCACCAGCGATAACAGCGAAGCCCGGTGCGTGACCAGCACCACGGTTTTACTTTCCACCACCGCCGCGAGGCGTTGCTTGAGGCGTTCTTCACCGGTGTTGTCCATAGCACTGGTCGGTTCGTCGAGCAGCAGGATGGGCGGATCGAGCAGTAACGCCCGGGCCAGTGCGACGTTCTGGCGCTGACCGCCGGACAGGTTCTGCCCGCGCTCACCGACTTGCAGTTCATAGCCTTGCGGGTGCAGACGGGCAAATTCGTGCACGCCGGCCAGTTCAGCGGCTTGCAGGACCAATTCGTCTTCGACATAACGCGCGCCCGACACCAGGTTGTCGCGCAGGGTGCCGGCCAGCAGCTGGATGTCTTGCGCTACGTAGCCGATGTTGTGGCGCAACTCGCTGACGTCGATCTGACGGATATCGACGCCATCCACCAACAGCGCGCCGTCGTCCGGCTGGTACAGGCCCACCAGCAGTTTGGCCAGGGAGCTTTTGCCCGAGCCGCTGCGACCGATGATGCCGATTTTTTCGCCCGGCTTGATGGTCAGGTTGATGTTCTTCAGCGCCGCGTTCTGCTGGTTCGGGTAGGTGAAGTTCATCTGCCGGCACTCGATGGCGCCTTGCAGCACCTTGCGGCTCAGCGGACGCTCTTCGAAGTTGCGCTCTTGCGGCAGCTCCATCATTTGATCGACCGAGGTCATGGTCACCCGCGCTTGCTGATAACGCGTCAGCAGGCCGGACAGCGACGCCAGCGGGCTCAGTGCGCGACCGCTGAGCATGTAGCAGGCGATCAAACCGCCCATGCTCAGGTTGCCGGCGATGATCTGGTACACGCCGAAGACGATCATGATCACCCCGGCCAGTTGCTGGATCAGCAAGGTGATGTTCATCGCCAGACCGGAGAGCATTTTCACTCGCAGCTCGAGGCGGCTGAGGGTGCCAATGGTCTGTTCCCACTGATACTGGCGTTCGCTTTCAGCGTTGTTGACCTTCACCGCGTCAAGGCCGGCGAGGGTTTCGATAAGGCTCGACTGACGCTCGGCGCCGAGGGCCATGGTTCGTTCCATGGTCGCCACCAGCGGTTTCTGCAAGGCGTAGCCGATCAGCAAGGCAATCGGGAACGCCAGCACCGGAATCCACACCAGGTGCCCGCCGAGGATCGCGATGACCAGGAAGATCAGCAGCGTAAACGGCAGGTCGATCAGGCTGGTCAGGGTCAGCGAGGCGAGAAAGTCGCGCAGGCTCTGAAACTCGTGGATGTTCTGGGCGAAGCTGCCGACCCGTGCCGGGCGGTACTTCATCGCCATGCCGACAATGCGTTCGAACAAGGTGGCAGAGATGATCAGGTCGGTTTTCTTGCCGGCCAGGTCCAGGCACAGACTGCGCAGGCTCTTGAGGATCAAGTCGAACAGGTAGGCACCGGTGATGCCGATGGCCAGGACCCACAGGGTCGATTCAGCCTGGTTCGGCACCACGCGGTCATAGACGTTCATCACGAACAGCGGCGCGGCCATCGCGATGATGTTGATCAGGAAACTGGCGGCGATGGCGTCGGCGTACAGCCAGCGCGACCGCTTGAGAGTGTCGCGGAACCACGAACGCGCGCGCGGGATCAGCGTGCCGTGGTTGACGTCGAATTTGTGCTGCGGTTGCGCGAAAAACACTTTGCCAGTGTAGTCGTCGGCGAGCAGTTCGCGGCTGACCACGCTTTCGCCGCCATCGCTTTCGCTCAGCAGCACCCGGGCCTGGTCATCACCGTGCCAGCCAAGCAGGACCGCACTGCGGCCATCCTTGAGCAACAACAGGGCCGGCATCGCAATCGCCGGGATCTGCTCAAGCTTGCGTTGCAGCACCCGACCTTGCAGGCCGGCACGAGCGGCGGCGCGAGGCAGCAGCTCAACGCTCAGGCGTTGTTTGGGCAATGGCAGGCCGGTGGTCAACATCGCGGCGCTGGCCGGCTTCTGATGCAGAGTGCACAGGGCTAGCAGACCATCCAGTAACGGATCGTCATGCTGCGCGCGTGGATCATGGATGTGTTGAACCCGACTGACTTCTGATTCCACGCTCGACACTCTTGGCTAACGATAAAAAGGGGAGGACTCAATTCATCCCGGGGAGCTGACCCTGGCTTCACGTCGTTCTGCACAACGGATGCCAACGGTGCGACCACTCCCTGGCTTTTGAGCAACCGGCTCATGGTCGCCTTGAATCGGTATTGAGTAAATAACTGAATGTTTCTGATCTCGGCGGCTTGTTGACGCACCCGTTCGCTGCACGACGAAAAACCGTCAAAAGCCATTGGCGAGAAGCACTGGCGTGACGCCTGCGGAGCAAAATTTCCCGGTGATTATGGGTCGTTGCTGTTCGCGTGGTGACGCTATCAGTGTCTCCATAACAATGACCGCCCAGCAGATCGCCACTTGGAAAGTATCCCCAATTGGCCGTCATTAACCGATAATCCGCGCCCAACCGACTATTAACACCTGCCTGGACTTCCGGATGGACTTCCAGCGCCCGTCGCATGGCCTGCGCAAAGCTCTGTCCCTGAACAAAACCAGTGCCTGTAGCGATGAGTGAAGCCGTGAAGCACTGCAGACGAACGGTTTCGATTTCCCTGAGTTACTTGCCGTGAATCACGGCGAAACTTACCTACGCATCGGAAAATGAACACGCGCATTACCGTATGTCGGAAAGTTGAAAATTGGAACCGAATCACACTCGGCAAGACCCTTCGTCACTCAAATATCAATGTGACATTACTGGGACGAGTGTTTAGGATGGCACCTGCAAGGTCAATAGTTTGGCATATAGTCAATAGCGAAAAAGCATAGACAATTTATTGACGAATATCCGCGTCAAACTTGCGTCTATTCTTGTTTTAAACGTACGCCCGGACAGGGCTGGCCGAGTGCCGTCATGCCCCTGTAAGTCACCTGTGCAAGTCAACTGAATGTTCCACCCGGAGAGTCTTCAATGAGCAGTGTTGTTGCCATCGTCAAAAGCATTGTCGGTCAAGTTTTCGCGGTGTCCCCAGAGGGCGTCCGTCGTGTACTCGTTGAAGGCGATCGGTTGCTTGTGGGCGATCAGGTAGACACGGGGGCAGCGGGCGCCGTAACGCTCGAACTGGCTGACGGCCGGAGCCTGGACCTGGGTCGCGACACGCAGTGGAGCGCTAGCGCTCCGGGCTCCAGTACAGACCTGGCAGAAGCCACCGCACAGGCCGCACCATCGGTTGAAGAATTGCAGCAAGCCATCGTCGCCGGCGCCGACCCGACCAAAGACCTTGAAGCCACTGCGGCGGGCCCTACGGCTGCCGGCACGGGCGGCGCGGCAGGTGGCGGTCACAGCTTCGTGATGCTGGATGCCACCGGTGGCCGGGTGGACCCGACCGTTGGTTTCCCGACGGCGGGTTTTGGCACCAGCGCATTGGCGGCACAGAACCCCCACGACGGACAAATTGCCAACAACAACCCGATCCTGCAACGTGAGTCGACCCTGAGCCTGAGCGCCACGCCGACCATCACCGAAGCCGGCGGCGTACTCGTTTACACCGCGACCCTGACCCAGGCACCGCTGACCGACCTGAGCATCACCTTGTCCAACGGCTCGGTGATCGTGATCCAGGCTGGCCAGCTGACCGGCACTGTCAGCGTACCGCTGGCGCCGAACGACACCGTTTATAACGACCCGACCCAGATCAATGTGACCGTCACCGGCACCACGGGCGGCAACGGCATCATCGTCACCCCGCCGACGACCCCGGCCGTGACTCAGGTGACCGATACCGTCGACACCACCACGGTTTCGCTGACCGCAGGCGCCAGCGTGACCGAAGGCGGCGTGATCACCTACACCGCGACGCTGACCCATCCGGCTCAAACCCCGGTAACCATCACGCTGTCCAACGGTTCGACCATCACCATCGACGCCGGCAACACCACGGGCACCGTTAACGTGCCGACCGCTGCCAACGACGTCTATAACAATGGCAGCACCGTCACCACCACGATTACCGGTGCTACCGGTGGCAACTTCGAAAACCTGGTCCCGAGCACTACGCCGGCGGTCACCACCATCACCGACTCCCGGGATGACACCGGCCTGAGTCTGTCGGCATCGACCGAAGTGGCCGAGGGCGGACAGATTCTGTACACCGCGACCCTGACCCATCCGGCCGGTACGCCAGTCACCGTGACCTTGAGCAACGGCGCGGTCATTACCATCGCGGCAGGCGCGACCACCGGTAGCGTGAGCGTTCCGGCGCCGGCTGATGATGTCTACAAAGACGCCGGTAAAGTCGAAGTGACCATCAAGGACGCCACTGGCGGCAATTTCGAAAATCTGGTCAAAGACCCGGCTGCCGCCGTGACCAGCGTCACCGATACCCTCGACACCTCGACCGTCACCCTGACCGCCACCAGCAGCGTGGCCGAGGGCGGCACCGTGGTTTACACCGCATCGGTCGGTGCTCCGGTCACCGGTTCGCCCGTCATCGTGAACCTGGCCAACGGTCAGACCATCACCATCGACATTGGCAAAAGCAGCGGCACCGTCAATGCCGTGGTCTCGAACGATGTGGTCAATGGCCACGCACCGGTCACCAACTCGATCACCAGCATCAGCGGTGGCAATTACGAAAACCTGGTCGCCGACAAGACACCGGTCAGCACCAGCGTGACCGACACCGTTGACACCACCACCCTGTCGCTGACCGCTACCGGCAACGTCAACGAGGGTGGCTCGATTGTTTACACCGCGACCCTGACCAACCCGGCCGGCACGCCGGTGACCGTGACCCTGAGCAACGGCGCGACGATCACCATCGATGCCGGTAAAACCACCGGCACTGTCAAAGTCGATGCGCCGAAGGACGACGTCTATAAAGACGCCGGCAAAGTTGAAGTCACCATCAAGGATGCTACTGGCGGTAACTTTGAAAGCCTGGTCACCAACCCGGCGCCAGCCGTGACCAATGTGGCTGATACCACCGACACCACACGCTTGACCCTCAGCGCGGACACCGCGGTACTTGAAGGTTCGCACATTACTTACACCGCGACCCTGACCCACGCCGCGCAAACCCCGGTAACCGTCACGCTGAGCAACGGTGAGACCATCACCATTGCCGCGGGCAAAACCAGCGGTTCGGTGACCATCGCGGCGCCAAGCGACGACGTCTACAGAGACACCGGTTTGCTCAGCGTGAAGGTGACCGACGCCACCGGCGGCAACTTCGAGAACCTCGTCGTCAGCCAGGCACCCGCCATCACCATCGTCTTTGACACCATCAACACCACGTTGCTGTCTCTGTCTGCCAGCCACACCGTCAGCGAAGGTGGCCAGATCACCTACACCGCGACCCTGACCAACCCGACAGACACGGCCATGACCGTGAAGTTAAGCAACGGCGCGGTCATCCAGATCGCCGCTGGCGCTTCCAGCGGTTCGGTCGACATCGCCGCACCGGCCGACACACCGTACGTCGATGGTGGCAAAGTCGCGGCGATCATCGTCAGTCAAAGCGGTGGCAACTTCGAAAACGTCGCGGTCAATTACGCGCCAGCGGTGACCACCGTTGCCGATACAAAAGACACCACCGGCCTGACACTGAGCGCCACCCCGACGGTCGCCGAGGGCGGCTCGATTGTCTACACCGCGACCCTGACCAATGCCGCGGGCTCCGCCATGAGTGTGACGCTCAGCAACGGCGCCGTGATCAACATTGCCAAGGGCGCCACCACCGGCTCGGTGAACTTCGCCGCGCCCAAGGATGATGTGTACAAGGACGCCGGCAAAGTCGACGCCAGCATCACCAAAACCACCGGGGGCAACTTCGAGAACCTGGTGGCCGACAAGACGCCAGCCGTCACTGACGTGACCGATACGATCAACAACAGCACCGTATCCCTGACCGCCACGGCCCACACCGTCGAAGGCGGGACCGTGGTCTACACCGCGTCCGTCACCGCGCCAGTCACCGGCTCGCCGGTCGTCGTGACCTTGTCGAACGGTCAGACCATCACCATTCCGGTTGGCGCCAGCAGCGCCCATGTGAACGTCAAGGCACCCAACGACGCCTTGGCTGGCGGCGCGACGTTGAGCGTGAAAATCGACGGCACCACCGGTGGCAACTACGAAAACCTGGTGGCCAATAAAACGCCGGCGGTCACTTCAGTGACTGATGTCAAAGACACCACCACCGTTAGCCTGACCGCCACCGATTCCGTCGCTGAAGGCGGCTCGATCGTTTACACCGCCAAACTGACCAACGCTGCCGGTACACCTGTGACCGTCACCCTGAGCAACGGCGCGGTGATCAACATCGCGGCGGGGGCGACCACTGGCTCGGTGACCGTCAAGGCACCGGCCGATGACGTCTACAAAGACGCCGGCAAAGTCGAAGCAACCATCAAGGACGCCACGGGCGGCAACTTCGAAAACCTGGTGAGCAGCCCGGCAGCGGCGATTACAGAAGTCACTGACACGATCAACACTTCGACCGTCAGCCTGACCGCAACGCCTGCCACGACCGAAGGCGGCAACGTGGTGTACACCGCGTCCGTCACTGCACCGGTCACTGGCCAGGCCGTGGTCGTCACCTTGGCCAATGGTGAAAAAATCACCATCGCGGTCGGTGAAAGCAATGCCTCGATCACCGTCAAGGCGCCGAACGATGCGCTGGTCGGTCACGAACCACTGATCAACGCCATCAAAGAGGTGGCCGGTGGCAACTTCGAGAAGTTGGTCGCCGACACAACGCCGACCTCGACCGCCATCAGCGATACCGTGGACACCACCAAGGTGACCATGACTGCCAGCGACTACGTGGTCGAAGGCGGCACCATCACTTACACCGTCAACCTCAGCAACGCCGCCGGCACTGACATGACGGTCAAGTTGAGCAACGGCGAGAGCGTCGTGATCAAGGCCGGCGACAAGTCGGGTTCCATCACCGTTCCGGCGCCGGGCGATGATGTCTACAAAGACGGCAGCAAGATCACCGTCGGCATCGCCGGCACCAGCGGCGGCAACTTCGAGAAGCTCGACGTCAGCCAGACCACGCACACCACCACCGTCAATGACACCCTCGACACCACAACGCTGAAACTCAGCGCAGACGTGAGCACCGTCGGCGAAGGTGGCCAGATCCTCTACACCGCGACCCTGAGCCACCCGGCTGACACGGCGATGACCGTAACGCTGAACAATGGTCTGGTGATCAATATCAAGGCCGGCGAGTCCAGCGGTTCGGTGCCGTACACCGTGCCGAATGACGTCTACACCGGCGCACCGGTTGTCCGCGCAGCGATCGCGGACAGCACCGGCGGTAACTTCGAAAAACTCGACACCGACCGCTCCGCCGTCGTCACCAAAGTGACCGACACCGCCGACACCACCAGCCTGACCCTCAGCGCCAGCGGTTCGGTGCAGGAAGGCGGGCAAATCGTCTACACCGCGACCTTGTCCCATGCCGCCGGCAGCGACATGACCGTGAAGCTCAGCAACGGCGCGATCATCACCATCCTCAAGGATGCCGTGTCCGGCCACGTCAGCGTGGACGCACCGAAAAACGACGTGTACCTGGACGCCGGCAAAGTCACCGCCAGCATCGATCAGGTCACCGGCGGTAAATTCGAAAGCCTGGTGCCGGATAAGTCGCTGGTGTCCACGGACATCACTGACACGATCAACGACGTGGTCGCCAAACTGACGGTGGATAACGCCAGCGTCACCGAAGGCGGCAAAGTCACCTACACCGTGACCCTGACCAACGCCGATGGCCTGCCGGTCAACAATCACGGTGACCTGACCTTTACGTTGACTGACGGCACCGTGGTCAAAGTTGCGGCCAACCAAACCAGCGGCAGCACCGTGGTGACCACCCAGGACAACCACATCGTCAACCAGCCGGTGACGGTGGTTAATCAACTGACGGGCGTCTCGGGCACCAGTAACTACGAAAACCTGGTACTGAGCACCGACAAAACCAGCGTCACTGTCCTCGACAACGACCACGCACCTGTGTCCGTTGGCGGTGCCGTCACTGGGCTCGAAGATTCGACGATCACCCTGAGCTGGAATGACTTCAAGGTCACCGACGTCGATAACGACAGCCCGCTCGGCATCACCATCACCCAGGTTTCGGGCGGTGGCACCCTGCTGTTCAACGGGGTGCAGGTCACCTTGGGCCAGACCATCAGCCAGGCGGACATCGCGCTGGGCAAACTGACCTTTGTACCCGCCGCCAATGAATCGGGCGCCGATGGTTACGGCGGTACCGGCGTTGGTAACAAGGCGTCGGATTACGCGCAGATCCAGTTCAAACCTACCGACGGCTTCAACCAGGGCGCGGAGTCGACCTTGAAAGTCGACATCACCCCGCTAGCTGACGCGCCAACGCTGAACGTCGCCGGCAACAACATAACGTCGACAGGGTTGATCAAGGAAGTCTGGACCGGTCTGTCGGGCCTGGGCACCGATGGCAACGGTGCAGCTACGGGCACGCTGAAAAGTGTCATCGATGGCGCGGGCACACCGAATTCCAGCAGCACCGTGACCAACGTGCAATCCGGTGGCGATGTGGCCCAAGGCACAGCGTCGAAAACCTCCGGCCTGATCTATCTCGAAGCCGGCAAGACGTACACCTTCAGCGGCACTGGCGATGACAGCTTGCTGGTGACCATTGGTGGCAAGAACGTCGCGGCCACTACGTGGGGCGCGGGTGCCAACCTGAACGGCTCGTTCACCCCGTCCACCAGCGGTTACTACACGCTGGACATCTACCACCATAACCAGAGCGGCCCGGGCAACTATGACGTCAACCTGTCGGTCAACGGCAGCCCGGCGATCGACCTGAGCAGCGCTGGCGTGCCGCTGTACACCGGCGTGGCCGACCTTACCCATGCCGGCGTGACGGTTTCCGACCTGCACGGCAGCAATGGCGAAGGCTACTACGACGGCTACAAACTCAACGAAGGTGCGCAAGGCACCGACGTTCATCTGTCCGCCATCAACACCGCGCTGACCGACATCGACGGCTCCGAAAGCCTGAGCGTGAAGATCAGCGGCATTCCGGCGGGCTCGGTACTCAGCGATGGCGCGGGCCACACCTTCACCGCGACCGCGACGTCCGGCGAAGCCAACGTCACCGGCTGGAACCTTGGCACCCTGACCGTGACCCCGCCGGCGAACTACAACGGCCAGTTCAACCTGACCGTGACGTCGACGTCCACCGAGACCCTCGGCGGTTCGGCGCCAAGTACCGCGACGATCCCGGTCACGGTATACCCGCCGGCCGCCATCAGCGAAGTGGTCGCAACGCTCACGGTGGATAAAACCACCGTGGCCGAAGGTGGCCAGATCACTTACACCGTGACCCTGGCCAACAAAGACGGGATCGCCATCGATAACCATGATGCGCTGACTTTCAAGCTGACTGACGGCACCCTCATTACCGTTCCGGCCAACAGCACCAGCGGCTCCGCAACCGTGGTCGCCCACGACGACGTGTACAACGGTGGCCAGCCTTCGCTGGTCAATAAGCTGGAAACTGTCTCGGGTGGTAACGAGAAGTTCGAGCCGACGCTGGATAAAACTCAGCTGAACACCACCGTCACCGACGAACCTTCGGGTCAGGGTGACCAGACCACCATTGGCATCAGCGGCACGACATCGGTGGATGAAGGCCACGCTGCGCATTACACACTGACGCTGAGCAACCCCGCTCAGACTGAAGTGACGGTCACCCTGAAATACAGCGGCACCGCGACCAATGGCGTGGACTACACCGGTGTGGTCACCGTCAAGATTCCGGCCAACAGCAATAGCGTCGGTTTCGACATCAACACCCTTCATGACAAGCTGGCCGAAGGTACCGAGAACTTCAAAATCGCCATTGATTCGGTCAGCGGCGGTAACTTCGAAAACCTGGTGATCGACTCGGCCCATCAAGATGTCAGCACCAACATCATCGACCACGACCACGCCCCAGTCGCGGTCGGTGGCGCTGTCACCGGTGTCGAAGATACGGCCCTCACCCTGAGCTGGAACGACTTCAAGGTCACCGACGTCGATAACGACAGCCCACTCGGCATCACCATTACCCAGGTTTCGGGCGGTGGCACCCTGCTGTTCAACGGTGTGCAGGTCACCTTGGGCCAGACCATCAGCCAGGCGGACATCGCGCTGGGCAAACTGACCTTTGTGCCCGCGGCTAATGAATCGGGCACCGACGGTTATGGCGGTACCGGCGTAGGCAACAAAGCGGCGGATTACGCGCAGATCAAGTTCACGCCTACCGACGGTTTCAACCAAGGCACTGAAGCGACGGTGAAAATCGACATCACGCCGGTGTCTGACACGCCTACCCTCACTGTCGACAGCAACACCGTCACCTCGACGGGCCTGATCAAAGAAGTCTGGACCGGCCTGTCGGGCCTTGGCACCGATGGTAATGGCGCCGCTACGAGCACGCTGAAAAGTGTCATCGACGGCGCGGGCACACCGAATTCCAGCAGCACCGTGACCAACGTGCAATCCGGTGGCGATGTGGCCCAAGGCACCGCGTCGAAAACCTCGGGCCTGATTTACCTCGAAGCCGGCAAGACCTACACCTTCAGCGGCGCCGGCGATGACAGCTTGCTGGTGACCATTGGTGGCAAGAACGTCGCGGCCACCACGTGGGGCGCGGGGGCCAACCTGAACGGCTCGTTCACCCCGTCCACCAGCGGTTACTACACGCTGGACATCTACCACCATAACCAGAGCGGCCCGGGCAACTATGACGTCAACCTGTCGGTCAACGGCAGTCCGGCGATCGACCTGAGCAGCGCTGGCGTGCCGCTGTACACCGGCGTGGCCGACCTGACCCATGCTGGCGTGACGGTTTCAGACCTGCACGGCAGCAATGGCGAAGGCTACTACGACGGCAACACGTTCAATGTGGGTGCCGAAGACACCAGCATTCAACTGTCTGCAATCAAGACAGCACTGACCGACACCGACGGTTCCGAAAGCCTGAGCGTGAAAATCAGCGGTATCCCGGCAGGCTCGGTACTCACCGATGGCACGCCGGGCCACAGCTTCACCCTGAACGGCACCGGCACCTTCGGCGAAGCCAACGTCACTGGCTGGAACCTGGCCGCGCTCAAACTGACACCGCCGGCGAACTTCAATGGCGACATCAACCTGACCGTAACGGCCACCGCCCAGGACGGCACTGCCGCTCCAGCCAGCACCTCGGTGCCACTGGTGGTACACGTCACCCCGGTCGATGACCCGAGCGTCCTGACCCAGGACACCAACACGGTCGCTGAAGACCATGCGGCCACCGGCAACGTGCTCGAAAATGACCACGATGTTGACAGCACGCTGAGTGTCGCCACATTTACCGTACAAGGTGTCACCGGTTCCTTTAACGCGGGTCAGAGCGCGCTTATTGACGGTGTCGGCAAGGTGACTATCGGCGCCAACGGCGACTACACCTTCACCCCTGCGCAAAACTGGAACGGTGCCGCGCCGACCGTCACTTACACCACGAACACCGGCTCCACCAGTACGCTGAACATCACCGTCACGCCGGTCAACGACGCACCGACCGTCAGTTCCACTTCCGCCAGCGGTGATGAAGATCATTTGATCGCCGTGCACCTCGGCGGCAATGACATTGACGGCAACATCGACCACTTCACCCTGACCAGCCTGCCAGCCAAAGGCAGTTTTTACGCGGACGCCGCCGGGACCATTGCGCTGACCACCAACAGCGCGATCTCCGCAACCGGCAGCGGCGCAACGGTTTACTTCAAGCCCACTCCCGACTGGAGCGGCACCACCAGCTTCACCTACAACGCGACCGACAACGGGGGCCTGCCTTCCGCGTCTTCGGCGACCGGGACCATCGTCGTCGCCCCTGTAACCGATACCCCGAGCCTGTCACTGACCGGTGGCGGGACAGTCATCTCGACTGACCTCCAGGAAGTCGCGCTGAACAGTGCCTATGGTGACGTCGGTGTCGGCAAGCTCGGCAACGGCGCGTGGCACACAGACAACAGCGGCGGCATGGTCGAAATCGGCAAGGCCAGCGTCTACGGTGCCGGCGGCGATAATCAGGTCATCGAACTGGAACGTAATGCCGGCGATGCAAGCAACCTTTACACCACGATCGATGCCAAGGGCGGCAGCACCTACAACGTGTCGCTGGACTATGCACCGCGTGCGGGTGTGGCTGATTCGCTCATCAATGTGTACTGGGGAAGCCAACTCATTGGCACCCTGAACACCGCGACTACCGGCATGCAGCACTACAGCTTTGACATTCCGGTCACTGTCGATGGCAGTCAGAAACTCGAGTTCCGCGCCGGGGACAGCAACAGCCTGGGCGGCGTGCTGGACAATATCAACGTCACTCAGGTGCTCAACTCGGGCCTTGAAGACAACGCGATCCTGTTGTCCACCATCGTGGCCAAGACCACTGACGTCGATGGTTCGGAAACACTCAAGTCCATCACGCTGAGCAACGTGCCTGCAGGCTCCACACTCACCGACGGCACCGCAAGCCACTCGTTCAGTGCTGTCGACGGCAAGACCTCGGTGGACATCACAGGCTGGAACCTGTCCACGCTCAAACTGACACCACCGGCGAATTTCAATGGCGACATCAACCTGACCGTAACGGCCACCGCCAAAGACGGCGATGCCACAAGCGCCAGCACCTCGGTGCCACTGGTGGTGCACGTCGCCCCGGTCGATGACCCAAGCGTGCTGCAATCTGACAAGATCACCGTCGACGAAGACCACAGCGCAGTCGGCAACGTGCTGACCAACGACCACGATATCGATAATGCCCTGAGCGTTTCCAGCTTCACCGTGGCTGGGGTCAACGGCAGCTTCGCGGCAGGCGGCCTGGCCACCATCGCCGGCGTCGGCACCTTGACGATCGCCAGCAACGGCGACTACAGCTTTACCCCTGCCGACAATTGGAGCGGCAAGGTTCCGACGGTGTCCTACACCACCAACACCGGTTCAAGCACCACGCTGGACATTGGTGTGACTGCGGTGGCGGATAAACCGATCGTGTCCGCCACCACGACTCAGGTGGCCGAGAACGGCAGCGTAGCGTTAGGCTTGACGGTCACATCAGCGGACAAAGATGGTTCTGAAACCCAGACCATCACCAAGATCAGCGGGATCCCGGCCGGTGCGACGCTGACCGACGGCACGCACACTTTCACCAGCACAACCGCTAACGGTGCCATCGACAACCTCAGCGGTTGGGATATGAGCAAGTTGAGCTACACCCCGGCTCCGTACGCCACCGGTACCAACACGCTGACAGTGACGGCCATCTCAACCGAGAGCCAAGGTGGTTCAGCCAGCGGTACGACTGACATTGCGATCACGATTAATCCGGCGGCCTACAACGCCGTTACCGCCACGTCCGGCAATGACAACATCACTGGCACCAGCGGCAACGACATCATCGTCGCCGACATTGGCGGTCTGACCGTGGTGCCGGGCACCAACTACAACATTGCGTTCATGGTCGACACGTCTGGCAGCATGAGCTCAACGTCGATCAGCGCCGCCAAGGACTCGCTGACCTCGGTGTTCAACACGCTCAAGCAAAGCATGGGCGGCAACTCGGGCACCGTGAATATCTTCCTGGTGGACTTCGATACCCAGGTCAACAAATCGGTGTCGGTCAACCTGAACGACCCGAATGCACTGACCTTGCTCAAAGCCGTTCTGACCTCCATGTCGTCCGGCGGCGTGACCAACTACGAAGACGTGTTCAAAACCACCGCCAACTGGTTCCAGAGCACTGAAGCCGTGGCCAATACCGGGGCGAAGAACCTCACCTACTTCATCACCGACGGCCAGCCGAACTACTACCAGAGCGGCGAACAGACCAACCCGACGCTGTACGGCAGCGTGAAGCTCGATGACGTGGTGAAAACCAGCAATTACAAGCTGGGAGATACCTTCTCCACGACCATCGACAGTACCCACAAACTGACCATCGACAGTGACGGGTATGCAACGCTGTACACCTTGAACGGCTCCAAGAACTGGAAAGCCAGCGACGTGGGAACCCTACACGCTCAGGGCGACGGTACTTACGAGGTGTCCTACACGACGGGCAGCGGCAGTGATCAGACGATTGTCGATAACTCCACGTCCAGTTTTGCGCTGCTGAGCAATGTGTCCAACGTTGAAGCCATTGGTCTGAACAAGGGCGTCACCCTCGCCGACTTGAGCCCGTACGACTCGAACCATTCGGCGCAAACCAACATCGATCCGAAAGACCTGGCCAACTCGATCGTCGGTCATACCGAAGCGACGCAACCGGGTTCCGACACGGTCAATGGCGGCGACGGTAATGACATCATCTTCGGTGATCTGGTGAGCTTCAACGGCATTGCCGGCGAGGGTTATCAGGCGATGCAGGCGTTCGTCGCCCAGCAGACCGGTGTGGACGTCAGCAAGGTCACTACCAGCAACGTGCACCAGTTCATCACCGAGCACTACACCGCGTTTGATATGTCCGGCGCGCACGACGGCAACGACACGCTGTTGGGTGGTGCGGGCAATGACATTCTTTTCGGCTCGGGTGGCAACGACAACCTCGACGGCGGCAAGGGCAATGACATCCTGCTCGGCGGCACCGGTAACGACACGCTGATGGGCGGTTCGGGCAACGACATCCTCATTGGCGGTTCGGGTGCCGATACCTTTGTGTGGAAGTCGGGCGACACCGGCAACGACGTGATCAAGGACTTCAAGGCCAGCGAAGGCGACCGCATCGACCTGCGTGATTTGTTGCAGGGCGAGACGGGCAGCACCATCGACAACTTCCTGAAAATCAGCACGGTGGATGGCGTGTCGTCGCTGCAAGTCAGCTCCGGCGGCAAGTTCAACGCCGGCGACGCGGCGGCCGCGACACCGGACGTGACGATCAAACTGGAAGGCAACAACTGGTCCACTGCCAACATTCATTCGTTGATTGCCGGCAGCGACCCGACCATCAAAGTCGACCACAACAACAGCTGATCCCACGAAAAACGGCCGCCCTTATGGGGCGGCCGTCACGTTTGTGCCTTTCTCCACGGTGACGATTTCGTCGCCGCACCGCATACTCGCGTCCAGTTGGCCTATGCTGCTGACAGCATGAGGCTGGTTTATTTCTGAGGGATGCTCACATGTTCTACGTGCAACGCGATGCGCAAGGCCAGTTGGTGCGCGTGGAAGCCGCAGCCTACGCCGAGGCCACGGAAACACTGCCGGCCGACCACCATGAAATCCAGGCCTGGTATGCCAACGAAGTGATGGAAACCAGCCTCAAACAGCTCAAGCAGAGCGACCTGGAAATGATCCGGGTACTCGACGACTTGATCCAGGTGCTGACCAGCAAAGGCGTGATCCGCGTCACCGACCTGCCGCCGGCGGCACAAGCCAAATTGATGGACCGGACCCAGGCCCGTGAAGCGTTGGGCGGGTTGAGTCACTTGATTGATGATGAAGAGACGGGGTTGATTTAACCCCCGAAATGGTTGGTGTCTGGGCTGACGCCATCGCGAGCAAGCTCGCTCCCACAGTTGATCTTCAGTGAACACAGTTTTTGTGAACGACTGAAGTCCAATGTGGGAGCGAGCTTGCTCGCGATGGCGGCCTTCAATTCACCACAGAACCACCCTGCTAAATCTTGACCGAACCCGGCGCCAGCTCTGGCGATTCAAGGTGATCTAGCGCTCGCTCCACCAATAAATGCACCCCATCTGCCATTCGGCTAAGCCCCAGCGCGACGCTGCGGCGTGAGCCTTCTACAGCGTCTGCCAGGTCGGCGGCGATGGCGCTGATTGAGCGCAGGTCTTCGGAGGCGTTGGCCAGGAGAGCTTCGGTGGGGATGTCGGGGGAAACGGTGAAGAGGTGGCCTCTGCGGGGAGAAGGCGGATTAGGGGTAACTTTGAACATGTTGTATCTCCATCTGTATTGGGAGCTACGACCGTTCGCTTGCACGCGAATGGGGTGGCAGCTGTGCGCGAGTGTGCAAGACCGGGCAGACGGACCCCGGCAGATCATTCTCGGAAGAAAGATCTCCCACGCACAGCCGCCATAAAACAATGGCGTTGCGCGTCGTCTTTTACCCGGACTTGCACGTCCGTGTCACCGATTATTCAGTGACAAGGCCAGACTAGACCTGCGCATTACCTGGAACAAGTTCACCAAAACCGACGCGACTCGAAGGAGATTTCCTAGGAGTTTTCCTTCAGATTTTTTGGTGACTGTACTGACGCCATCGCGAGCAAGCTCGGCTCCTACAGGGGATTTCTGTCGTTCACAGAGTCTGTGTTCACTGAAGATCTACTGTAGGAGTGAGCCTGCTCGCGATGAGGGCATCAGCCTCACCTCACTGCCAAGGCTTGGGTTCACCAAACAACTGCCCCTGAACGCCATAGATCCCCATCTCCCGAATCACCGACAACTCCCCTTCAGTCTCGACCCGCTCGGCAATCAGCGGCAAATCGATGCTGTGCGCTGCGCGCTGGATCGCTTCGATAAACAGGCGCTTGTCGCTCTCCTGATCAATCGCCCGAATGTATCCACCATCGATCTTCAGGTACGCCAACCCAAGCCGCGCCAGGTTGCCGATCATGCTGAAGCGTCCGCCAAAGCGCTGCAGGCTCAAGGAGAAGCCTAGCTCTCGCAGACGCCGCGTCAGCTCTTCCAGCATCGCCTGCTCTGGCAATTGTTCCTCGCCGATCTCCAGAGTCAGGCGCGGCCCCAGATTGGAATTCGCGCGCAGAATCTCGACAATTTTATTCAGCGTTTGCGGATCGCCCAACGTCGCTGACGACAGGTTCAACGCCAGCGACTCTTCGTGGCCCGCCATCTGCTCCAGCACCAATTCCAGCATCAGCCGATCCAGTCGTGCGGTCCAGCCGAAACGCTCCAGCCACGGCAGGAAACGCCCGGCAGGAATGGTCTGGCCCTGCTCGTCGACCAAGCGCGAGAGCACTTTGTAATGCAGCACCAGTTGCGTGTCCTGGCTGGCCACCACCGGTTGGAAATACAACTGGAAGCGCCGCTGATTCAACGCCTGATCCAGCAAGTTGTTCCAGGCATGATGGTCATCACCGACACTGGCCGACGCGCTGTGATCCAGGCATGCCCAACTCAGCTCGCCCTGACTTTCGGCCTGCGCCAGCGCCTGATCACCCAGGCTGAGTACCGCTTGCGGTGAATCGCCATGAACGAACGGCGCCAGCCCGATCGAAGCCACCGAAGCCACGTCGGTGGCGCCCGTCGCATGCAGGCTGGCCAAGGCACTGTCGAGGTTCTGCGCCAGTTGCAACGCTTCTTCACGCACCAGTCCCGGCGCCAACACAGCGAACTCGCCGCCGCGAATCCGTGTGACGAGGTTCTGGGTTTCCGGGTATTTGGCACACTCGCGGGACAATTGCTCGCCCACCGCTTTCAGCAACTGGTCGGTGCGCTGGCCGCCCAAGCGCTGGTTCAAACCGGCCAGGTCCTTGACCCGCAGCAACAGCAGATAACCGGAACTGGCCTGCTCCGGATTGCTCACCCGGGCGTTCAATTGCATCTCGAAATAACGACGGTTGGCGAGCCCCGTCAGGTTGTCCTGATAGGACTCAACCCGCAGTTTTTCACTGCGCTCAGCCTGTTCCTGGAACAGTGCCTTGAGCTTCTCGACCATCTGATTCATGGCCTGCACCACGCGGCGCAGTTCCGGGGTGCGTGGCAGTTCCGGCAGGCTGAGGAATTCACGACGGGCGATGGCGTGGGATTGCTGGACCATGTAGTCCAGCGGTTTCAATTGGCGGCGCAACAACAGCGCGCCCAGCACCGCGCTCACGGCGCCGCAGACCAGCAACCAGCCGAGGCTGCCCAGCGCGCTCTGCCACAGCTTGGCCAACGCGAACATCGGGTGGCTGACCACCTCGACCCGCGCCGCCTGCTCCCAGCCACGGCTGACAATCGCATCGCCGCCAGCGGCTTCGAGGCCAATCA
>Ga0302169_10000025_pt1 | contig 47467 bp, 41 predicted proteins | sample I_Fen_N1_3_FD_193493 | JGI IMG/M metagenome (GOLD analysis project Ga0302169, IMG submission 193493) | Peat permafrost microbial communities from Stordalen Mire near Abisko, Sweden - I_Fen_N1_3 | ecosystem: Environmental > Terrestrial > Soil > Wetlands > Permafrost | place: Sweden: Abisko...
GTCTGCTTACGTTTGCCGGCGTACTCGGCATCGGCGAAGGATATCTGTTTCATCGGGACTCAACCGTCGTGTTCGTGTCAGGCGGGTATTTCACCAGATTTGGAAGTCTTCTTCAGAGTTTCCCTAGTGCTTTTTACTAAGTCATGGGGAGGCGCTTGGGCCGATAGGGTTGACGACTGGAATCGACGTTCGACCGCCTGAACCTGATCTTGTTGTTCGCTCGCCAGCAGTGAGTGATTACAGATCGCTGGTGTGCTTCCAGGCATGCATTTTCGTAAATTTTCATCATGCTCGGCCCGGTTTACCTGCGAACGTTCGATTTCGGTCAAATGTGATTTATTGCATAGGCTAGGAAACTGGCCAGTCATACAGGTCCGAAGGTTCTCCTGACGCTCAGATGCGCTTACATTCACAAGCTCATTCGACGTGAGCCGTTCGTGATTGCATAAGCTGGGAAATTTTCCGGTCAGACATGTTCGAAGGTTAGCTCGTCGCTCTGCCGCGTCGACCTTCACGCGCTCTTCAGATGTGAGCCATTCATGCTTGCAAAGACTTGGAAATTGCCCGCCGAGACAGGTGGCAAGATTTTGAGCTTTCTGTTGATCGGATTGTGCAAGAGCTACCGAAGGCATGTTCAATCCAAGCGCAATCGCAACACATAGCTGTACTCTCATCGTTTTTGGCTCATGCTGCTCTCGAAATTGAGAGGGCGGTTGCGACCAAATTGGGCAGAAATTTTCAAAATCATGTTGCTGAATTTTGCATCTACGAGCGCTTTATCTTTCGGGCTCAGCTCTTCATATTCCGCACGCGACGCGCTCCTTTGAAATGCCAGGCGGTCCTCGCTCAACGCTTTGATTTTCACCAACCGCTCGGATTCAGGTGAACCCTGGTCGAGATCGCCATGGTCGGAGGTGATTTTGCTCATAGGGCGCCCAATGACTTTGCCTGATACGAAATCGTCGACATCACGACCGAGTTCTGAGAATAAAATTATTGCTGTTACGTGGGATGCCGCGCGTGGCGGTAAGAAGGTTTTGAGCTTTCAGCGCGCAGAGAGGTCTCCGGTCAGGGTACGCAATTCACCGCGGAGAATGCCCAGCAACGTCCGAGCTAATAATCCGAGAATCACGCAGGAGGCCAAGGCTAGCAAAAATATTGCAATACCGTTGGCGTATTCGTTTTGCTCGTTTGCTGCGTAGCGCATTGCAGCGGAAGCCGAAGACGCTAACGGAAAGCTCACAGACCACCAAGCCACGCGAAATGGACAGCAGCCAACCAAGCTCCATAGACGCCCAATCACGACTGCCAGCAAGAACAGCATTAGCATTAGCAGCGCTTCGGCGAACGCATCAATTTCACCGATGGTAGTGACGTAGGACGAGAATCCGACAGCGAATGGGGCGACCACAATCATCAGGGACGGCTGTAAGGTCTTCGGCATGGGCGCCTGGAACATCAAGCGCGAAAAAATCATCGTAAATAGCGGAATTGCGAAGAACAAACCCACGGCAAGCGAAAAAATCATGACGCCATGGATTGATTGGAAGTGCAGCATTGGAACGGCGAGGGGCACGTTGATCATGCCTACTACGGGGATGATCCATGCTGGAGCTGTGTGTTCTACATGGAGCTGAACGCTCATCCAGCGATGGACGATCATCCAGGCAAACAGAGTCATTCCGACGGTACCCAGCACCCAAACAATGCGTGCCAGCGGAATGCTGATTTCAGCCAGCAAAATGGGCAGCAGTAAAAGACAGATCAACGGTGTTCCAAAGAGGCTGCCTGCGATGGGGTGATTGAACTCCGCTTTTACTAAATCGAAGCTGCTCCACATTTTGACCGCATAGCCAACCACCAAGCCCACGAAGCCCACGAAGCCCAGCATCGCCGCATAGCCTATAAACTCGCCGACCCACTGGGGCGCACTAAAATATGTGTGCGCTATGCGCCATGCCACGGCCAGGCTGCTGAGCGCCATGATGGCGCCGAACAGTGCCACTGGCAGATACCCCATCGCTCCCATCTTGGTACCGATTTCTTGTGGAGTCACAGCGGTGCTCATACCGTTACCTGTTCTCATGAAGGGATGCATGGGGCCGCATTGCTACGGTTGCCTTCATCTCCTCAACCTTCCCGTCTCCTCATCGTGCATCAACCGGCGATGTGGAAGAAATTCCGAAAGCGTATTCGCTCGCAGGGTGGGAAGCAGCGCTCAAAGTCTTGGAGACGTGACCTTTAAGCCTAGTCGACGGGATGACAGTCGTGATCGAAGCTGTGCGCTGCCTGCCTTTTTGTGAGGTCGCGCCGCTTTGGAGGCATTCCATTTTGCAGGAAGTTGGCACCGATTGAGTACCGCTGAACTTACGAAAGTCTCGTCAGTTGTCGCTTCTAGCGGTCAACTCGGAATCTCTTGCAAGGTTCAGGATAGTGCCAAATCCTCTGCTAACTCATAGTGGGCGTTAAGGTTAGGAGGCGGCTTACCAAGGCCCAGCGAAACAAAAGTCTTTCGAGCCGCCTCGTCGAGAAGCTCTTGAGCCCCTTGATCAATAAAGGGGCAGGGAAGTGTGTCTGCCAAGACGGCTCGCATTTCTTGGCGTACGTTGTCATGCACCATCGCCCCCAGACCATCGAACTGAGGAGGGGCACAACAGCGTGCTGCTGAAACGATGATGACTTTGGCCTGGAGATCAACATCACGAAGCCGACGCTTTGGATATTTCAGAAGCTAGCGGGGGTAATGCGTGCGAGCCGTTATTCATTGGAAAGTCCCCCCACATGCGAACTGCTGAATAAGCGACAAAAACAATCGGTCGCATCATTTTCGCTGATTGGGGAACTCAAAAACGGCCCTTCAATTGCATCGACCCGCTGCTGCTGAATCAGCAATGCTCGCTCCCACACGAGTACAGCAGGATCAGACGCGGAACTGGTCCATCAAACTCTGCTGATGATTCGCCAGGCTATTGAGTGACTGACTCACCCGTGCCGACTCATTGGCCTGTTCCGACAGCGACTCGGTCACGTCGCGGATGGTCGTCACGTTGTTATTGATCTCCTCGGCCACCGCGCTTTGCTCTTCGGCGGCGCTGGCGATCTGCAGGTTCATGTCGGTGATGACCGTCACTGCGTCGCCGATCTGGCGAAGCGCTGTGACTGCCTGACCGACCTGTTCGACACTGCCCTGGGCCTGACGATGATTGTTGCCCATCGACCCCACCACGTCCTGCGTGCCGCGCTGCAATTGCTCGATCACCAGACGGGTTTCCTCGACTGACTCCTGAGTGCGCCGCGCCAGGTTACGCACTTCATCGGCGACCACGGCAAAACCGCGTCCGGCCTCACCGGCACGGGCGGCTTCGATGGCGGCGTTGAGCGCCAGTAGGTTGGTTTGTTCGGCGATCGCGCGAATCACTTCCAGCACCGAGCCGATTTTCTCGCTGTTCGCCGCCAGCCCTTCGACCTGCACCATCGCCGCGCTCATGTCAGCGGCAAGGTGGTCGATGCTGGTGGTGGTCTGGTCGATCACGGTCAAACCGCGGCGAGTCGCCTGATTCGCCTCCTTGGCCGCCTGCGCGGCTTGCGCGGCGCTGCGGGCAACGTCTTGGGCAGTGGCGCTCATTTCTTGGGATGCGGTGGCGACCTGGTCGACCTGACGGTATTGCTGTTCCATGCCGGCGCTGGTCTGGGTGGCAATGGCGGAGGATTGGTCCGCGGTACTGCGCGCGTCCTGCACTGAGCGTTTCACTTCGGCGATGATCGGCTGCAGCTTGTCGAGGAAGCGGTTGAACCAGCCGGCCAACTGCCCCAGTTCGTCCTGTTTGTCGTAGGCCAGACGCCGGGTGAGGTCGCCTTCGCCGCTGGCGATGTCTTCCAGCATGTGCGCCACGCCAAGGATCGGCTTGGTCACGCTGCGGGCCATCAGCCACACCAGCAACAGGCCGATCAACGCGGCCAGGCCGCCCAGGCTCAGCTCGGTCAGGGTGCCGGCGGTGTTGCTGTCATCCAGCTGTTTTTTCAACGCTTCGGCGGGCCCGACCAGAACCTTTTCCGGCACGTCGAGCAACACACCCCAGGTTTTGCCACCCGGGATTGGCTGGAACGGTGCCAGAACCTTGAGCCGCTGATCACTGTGCAGACTGGTGGTCTTGCTGATGGCGGCGAGCATCCGCGTCAGATCGGCGCCGCTGCGTGTGTCCACCGCTTCCAGTCGCTGGCTGAGTTTGCCGGCATCCGGGCTGTAGCCAGCGAGCAAACCGGCCGGGCTGACAATGCTGACACTGGTCTGGCCGTCATAGAGCTTTTTGCTCGCACCCTGGCTGATCGATTGCAGGCTATTGAGGTTGATGTCCACCGACAGCGAAGCGATGAGTTTGCCATTGAGCACCAACGGGAAAACGATGCTGGTCATCAGCACGTTCTGTCCGTCGATCATGTAGAAATACGGCTCGATCACGCAAGGCTTACGGCTGGTACGCGGGCAGGTGAACCAGGCATTGTTCGGTTCGCCGCTGGGGCCGGTGCTGGTGTCGGCGATGTCTTTTTCGGGCAGCGGGGCGGCCGTCAGATTGCCTGGAGTCGGTTGCGACCAGTACAGGGCGAAACGCCCCTTGTCGTTACTGCCCAGCTCAGCGTGACCACTGAACATCTCGTCCTTGCCGTCCAGGGCATTGGGTTCAAATACCAAGGCCAGGCCGAGCAGTTGCGGATTGGCTTGCAGGGCCGACTTGACCTGGCGAGTCAGCTCTTCACGCAGCTGCGGGGCGTCGAACAGGCGCTTTTCCGCCTGCTCGCGCAAAAACAGCATCTGACGCGAAAAGCCATAGCCGTACTGATAGGCGTCCATGAATTGTTGGCGAATCTCCAGCGCCTGGTTTTCACCCTGGGATTCGATTCGGGATTGGGCCGCCTCGGTCAGCATTTCGATGCTCGAGGCCTTCACCAGTTCGGAACTGTTGTCCATGCGATACAACGAGAGACCCACCAGCAGGATCTCGATACCTGCCAGGCACAAACCGGCCAGCAGAGTGATTTTCCATTGAATGGAAAGTTGCCTGAGTGACATGGAAATGTCCTTATACGAAAAATATTGGAGGCCTTTGCGTTGAGCAGCAGGCGACCGGCTTTAAGTCCCGGCAATTTTTCCGGCGATACCTGCTCTGGAGCAGGGAGGGGGGAGCTGGCGGTGCTCAGTGCCGGTTTCTTCCTTGATGTTGCGTTGAGGCCATCGCGGGCAAGCCCGGCTCCTACAGGTTTTGTGGTGTGCACCGATCATGTGAACGACATCAATCCTGTAGGAGCAAAGCTTGCTCGCGATGCTTTTAATGTTTGAACATCACATGCCGAACGACGGTGTAGTCCTCCAGTCCGTACATCGACATGTCCTTGCCGTAACCGGACAATTTCTGACCGCCGTGTGGCATCTCACTGACCAGCATGAAGTGCGTGTTCACCCAGGTGCAGCCGTACTGCAAGCGCGCGGCCAAGCGATGGGCGCGACCCACGTCCGCCGTCCACACCGACGACGCCAGGCCGTAATCCGAATCGTTGGCCCAACCCAGCACCTGCGCTTCATCGCTGAATTGGGTCACCGAGACCACCGGACCGAACACCTCGCGACGGACAATCTCGTCGTCCTGCTGTGCATCGGCCAACACGGTCGGCTCGAAGAAGAAACCATTGCCTACCACGGTTTTGCCGCCGGTGATCAAGCGGATGTGCGGTTGCGCCACGGCGCGCTCGACGAACCCGGCCACACGGTCGCGGTGTTGCGCGGTGATCAGCGGCCCCAGTTCGGTCGACGGGTCATCCTGCAAACCGTACTTGATGCTGCTGACCGCCTCGCCGAGTTTCTCGACGAATTTTTCGTAGATGCCGGCCTGCGCGTAGATGCGGCACGCGGCGGTGCAGTCCTGGCCGGCGTTGTAGAAACCGAAGGTGCGGATGCCTTCCACGGCGGCGTCGATGTCGGCGTCGTCGAAGATGATCACCGGGGCTTTGCCGCCCAGTTCCATGTGCATGCGTTTGACGCTGTCGGCGGTGCTGGAAATGATGTTCGAACCGGTGGCTATCGAACCGGTCAGCGACACCATGCGCACTTTCGGATGCGTGACCAGTGGGCTGCCAACCGTAGGACCACGGCCAAACACCAGGTTGAGTACGCCGGCCGGGAAAATGTCCGACGCCAGTTGAGCCAGGCGCAGGGCGGTCAGCGGGGTTTGTTCCGACGGCTTGAGCACCACGGTGTTACCGGCGGCCAGGGCCGGGGCGATTTTCCAGGCGACCATCATCAGCGGGTAGTTCCACGGCGCGATGGAGGCGATCACGCCGACCGGGTCGCGGCGTATCATCGAGGTGTGGCCCGGCAGGTATTCACCACCGGCCGAACCGCTCATGCAACGGCTGGCGCCGGCGAAGAAACGGAACACGTCGGCAATCGCCGGAATCTCGTCGTTCAGCGCGGCGCTGTAGGGTTTGCCGCAGTTGTCGGATTCCAGTTTGGCCAACTCTTCGCCGTGGGCTTCGATGGCGTCGGCGAGTTTGAGCAGCAGCAGCGAACGCTCTTTCGGCGGGGTCTGCGACCAGCTGTCAAAGGCAGCATCGGCAGCGCGTACAGCAGCGTCGACCTGGGCTTCGCTGGCTTCGTTGATTTCTACCAGCACGCGACCGAGGGCCGGGTTGAACACCGGTTGAGCGGGACCTTCGCCGTCGAGCAATTGGCCGTTGATCAGGAGTTTGGTTTGCATGACTGTTCCTTTGTTTTTTATAGGCCAGGAAAGTGAAACTTCCCTGGCACTTTGTCAGCGCTGTTGGACCGACACGCCGGAATTATCAATAGGTTTGGAAAGCGGCTTTGAAAGCTTCCAGGCATCGCCGGCAGGGGCCGTACCTTTGTCGTAAGGCTTGCCGAGCAGCATGTAAACCAGACCGGCTCCCATCACCACCAGAGTCGTCAGGATCATCGAATAGTTGATGTACCAAGGCGCATCCGGCGATCGCGGCCAGACCATGTTGACGATGGCGCAAACGCCATAGACCAGTGCGGCCAGGTTCACCCAAAGCCCCCAGGCACCGAGTGTGAATTGGCCATTCGGGCGCCAACCCTTGGCGCGAGCGATCAATGCCGCGACGACGATCAACTGGAACGCAACGTAGATACCAATTGCCGCGAAGCCGACGATGGTCGCCACGGCATCGGCCATGAACATGCCCAGGCAGACAATCGCTGCGGGCACCACTCCGCTGATCAGCAACGCAAACGACGGCACGTGGTTGCCCGAGAGTCGTTTGAGCAGCGAGCTACCGATGATCATTTCGTCACGGGCATAGGCGAACAACAGACGGCTGGCCGCTGCCTGCAGGCTCAAGACGCAAGAGATAAAGGACACCATCACCACCGCCATGACCAGTCGCGAACCCACGGGGCCAAAGGCGTTAGCCAGGATGGTAGCCACCGGATCGGTGTCTTCACCGGCCAGCACCTTGGCCATATCCGGCACCGAAAGAATCAGCGCCAGGCAGGCGAACATTGCTGCTGCGCCACCGATGTAAATGGTCATGCGCATGGCTTTGGGAATGCGTTTGCCGGGGTTCGGGGTTTCTTCGGCGACATCGCCGCAGGCCTCGAAGCCGTAGTACTGGAACAGACCCGCCAGGGATGCCGCGAGGAACGCCGGCAAGTACGAGCCATTGACTTCAAGGTTGAAGGTGTCGAACAGCACGCTAAACGGCTGATGACGCTCGAAGATCAACAGGTAACCACCCACGAGAATGGCCCCGACCAGCTCGCAGAGGAAGCCGAACATTGCGACACGTGCCAGTAGTTTGGTGCCCACCAGATTAAGGCAAGTCGAGAGCAGGATGATTGTCAGGGCAATATAGATATTGGCCTCTGGACCGGGCTTGAAGCCCAGCATAATTGCCAGATAGGGGCCGGCACCAACCGCTACTCCGGCGATGGTTGCGCACAAGGCCCACGCATAGACCCAGCCGACCATCCACGCCCAGCGCTTGCCTACCAAACGGCGGGCCCAAGGATAGACACCGCCGGAGATCGGGAACTGCGAAACGATTTCACCGAAGATCAGGCACACCAGCAGTTGGCCTGCGCCGATCAGCAGGTAGGACCAGAACATCGGCGGGCCGCCTGCGGCCAGGCACAAACCGAACAAGGTGTAGACACCGACGACCGGCGACAGGTAGGTGAAGCCCAGGGAAAAGTTCTCCCACAGACTCATGCTTCTATTGAAATCTGAACTGTAGCCGAGGGCGCGGAGTTGTTCCGCATCCTGATCGGCGACGCTTGCACGCGCGTTGGATAAGCCACTCATTTTATTTCCTCATTATCAATGGCAGTTGATTGCAGTACTTGCGGGTTGTCCCGCTTATTCGAATTTATTGTTGTAGTGAATGTCAGGCTCACGCCTGTTTTTTGGTTTCGCTGTCGCGGCCGTCGTCGTACTTGGAGAGCCATTCGACGGCGGCATCGCGGTAGCGGCTGAAACCTTTGTAATCGACCAGTTGCTGGTTCAAATCTCGCAGCACTCGATGCATGCGTCGGGCCCACGCCGGATGGGTGGCAATGTCTTCGAGGCTGAGCAAGTAAGTGCGTATCGGAAAGACAATGGCGTTGCTGCGCGGCAGGCGATGCAGCGGCTGCAGCTCGATACGCAGGTAGACCAGCTTGCCGACGTTTTCCGCGGTCACGCTGGTGCGGTCAGGTGCCCATTCCGGCAGACTTTCGGCCGAGACTTCGAGGCGTGGATTGACGGTCAGCGACCAGTTCAAACGACGAACCGGGTGGCCCGTGCGCAGGCGCAGCAGAAACTTCAATGCGCGGTCGAGCATGCCGATTTCCTTCACCAATGGCACCGGCCCATGGAATTCTTCCCAGCTCATGCCGAGGTTGAAACGCAGGGAATAATCGGCGCGCTGGGTTGCGATCCCGGCACCCCAATACAGCGTGCCATCGCGTTCCTCTTGCAGTACCCAGTCGCCTTGGGCCTGACGGGTCACGTATTCCATTGGCTCGTAGGGCAGGGTGGCTGGATCGCCAAAGGTAAAATGGTCGTCGATGTTCAGCAGACGGTTGGTCCAATGCCACTGCCGACCTTCACGCGCCAGGCTGAAGTACTGCGGATAGTCCCGGGCGTAGGACTCCATGATCAGTTCAAGCAAATCCCATTGCGCCTCCATCATGTGCGGCGCCGAGACGTAATGCATACCCGGATCTTTCTCCAGGGTGATCGCGCGGTCCCGGCACTCGCTGATGTAGTGCTCATCGATATCGAAGGCGGCGCGAAACGCACCGTCGCCGACCGAGACATGCGGCTCGAGGTTCATCGAGTACATGTAGTCGTCATCAGGGAACGGGAAGGGGGCTCGGGCGATGGTTTCCGGGCTGTTGGCGAAGGTGTAGTCGTCGCGGTAGGTTTCGTCGGGATTAAATTTGATATTCATTGTTATGTCTCCGTCGATCACAGGTCGATGACCAGGCGATTGCACTTGGCGCGGGATACGCAGGGCATGATTTTTTTGCGGCTGGTTTTGTCTTCTTCGGACAGCCAGTCATCGGTGTGCAGGAGCTCGCCGTCGAGTTCCAATACCTCGGTTTCGCAATGCCCGCAGGCGCCGCCGCGGCACAGGTAAGGCATGGTGTAACCCGCGGCTTCGACTGCTTCGAGCATCGTCTGGTCAGGCGAAACTTCAATGGTCGTACCACTGCGACCAAGGGTGAAGCTGAACGCTTCGCCGCCGCTGCTTTGTTCAAGGAATCGTTCGAAGTGCACATGGCTGTCGGTCCAGCCAAGGTTGCGGGCACTGGTCAAGGTGGCGTCGATCATGCTGTCCGGGCCGCAGGCGTAAACGTGGCTGCCCAGCGGGCGGCCGGTGAGGATTCGGCAAATATCCATGCGCGACTCAATGCCTTTGCGGTACAGGTGGACCTGTTCGCCGTAGGTGGCCTGTAACTCTTTGCCAAGCTGGGCGTGCTCTTCGCCGCGCACCGCGTAATGCAGCTCGAAGGGCACCTTGCTCAGGCGCAACTCTTCCAGTTGGGAAATAATCGGCGTGATGCCGACCCCACCGGCGATGAACATGTGAAGGCGCGCCTGTTTGATCAGTGGGAAGAGGTTGGCCGGTGGCGTGACCTCCATGAGATCGCCCTCACTGACGTTTTCGTGCAGCAAGACTGAACCGCCGCGACCGCTTTCTACTCGGCGCACGGCAATCTGATAGCTGCTGGTGTCGTAGGGCGAACTCAACAGCGAATAGGGATTGCGCAAGGTGTTGTTCTGATTGGCGATCAGCACCACGACGTGGCTGCCGCCGGAGAACGCCGGCAGATGCGCGCCGGTCGGCGAGACCAGGGTGAAGCGTTTGATTTCCGGGGTTACCGATTCGATTCGGGCCACGCGCAGGTTCAACGTCCCATTGTTCTGGCTCATGTGTCGAGCTCCTCGGCTTCAGGCAATTCACCCGGGACTTCGGCATCGGCTTTGACTGCCTGGAAAGCTGCGAGCCGCCGGGAATAGTGATCGCGAACCACCAGCGTCACACCGCAGCCAGGGCAGTCATAGACGCGTTGAGTGACGTTTTCGGTGTAGGTGTCGCAGTGCACGCACCAGACGCGACGGACCAGCGTTCCAGAGTGCTCGCGCAGGACTTCATCGCGATTGAGGTCAAAGCGGGTGGCCACTTGCATGGCGCTGCCCAGGAAGCTTTCGGACCCGGCGAGGTACAACCGGGTGCCCATCCGCGCATCAAAAAGCAGGTCATTCAGATCGTCGATCAATGCCTGGTTACTGGCATACACCTTCAATTGATGACTTGGGTGCTGCTGCAACCCGGCCAGGAAGTCCTGACCGGAGAAAGATTCCTGCGAGTACAGCAGTGTGATCGGCCGATCCTGTCCGACCATATCGTCCAACAAGCGCAACATGGCGCGTCCGCCGCTGCCTTGCCCGGCAATGATGTGCCGGGTACCTCCCGGCAGCGGTTGCAACCGGTCGTATACCGGTCGACTTTTGATCCCGGTGATCAACATTTTTATTATTCCTCCTGACTACCGGCTCGGCTGATGGAAGCCGGCCCTGATGCAAAGCCCAATGATGATGGGGTGCAGATAGCAGGAGCACAGGTCGTGCCATATATTCAACTTATTGAATTTAAAGGAATTTATGTAATTGAAAGCGTGGGGTGCAGGCAAAAATAGCCACTCGTGTATGCGTTTTTGCAGCGTTTTATGCGAAAAGAAGGGGAGTTGGACACGTCCCTGTGTCGGGGGATTCAGTCGCGTTGAAGCTTGCGGATGAGCGTGCCGATGTCGATGCCCAGGTGCTGTGCAGCTTTGCGCTTGCTGCCGCATAGATGCACGGCCCTGAGAATGACTTGGCGTTCGAAATGCTGGACTTGAAGCTTGAGATTCTGTTCTGGATTGTCCTCTGGTTCATCGCGCGCAGCCAAAGGCTTCAAACGTTCCAGAGGGCGCACCGGCTCGAGCAATTCAGCCGGCAAATGATGCTCCTGCGCTTCGTCGTCGGCGAGGACCGCCAGCCGTTCAAAGATGTTCACCAACTCGCGGATATTGCCCGGAAAGTCATAGCCCATCAGCCGCTTCCGGCAGCCCGCAGACAGACTCAGTGAGGGCTCGCGATCGCCATTGATGCGGCTCAACAGGATGTCGATGAGAAACGGCAGGTCATCCCGGTGCTGGCGCAACGGCGGAATTTCTACCGGCAGGACGGCGAGGCGATAGTAGAGGTCGGCGCGAAACTCACCCATGCTCACCAGGTGCCGCAGGTCCTTGTTGGTGGCCGCAATGACTTGCACCTGTACCGTTTTGCTCAGGGGCGACCCAACCGACTGGATAGTACTGTCCTCAAGGAACTTCAGCAGTTTGGCCTGGACATGCAGAGGGATTTCGCCAATCTCATCGAGGAACAAGGTTCCGCCAGAAGCCGCTTCGATATAGCCTTGCTTGCCGCCCTGCAGTGCGCCGGTAAAAGCGCCACGTTCATAGCCGAACATCTCCGACTCGAACAGACTCTCTGGAATGCTCCCGCAGTTAACGTGAATAAAAGGGCGATCACCCCAGCCGGCCGCACGGTGGATATGCCGCGCAATGGCGGTCTTGCCAACGCCGGGCTCGCCAAGCAGTAACAACCGCGCGCGACGTCGGAAAGCGCGCACGCCAGTGTCCGCGATGCTCGATAGCTGCGGTGACAGGTGAAGGGTGCTGTCCTGTGGGTCGCGTAGACCTTGCGGCTCCGCTGGCCGGTTTCCCAGCGATGCTCGACGCTGCGGCTGACTACCGTCGAAGTCTTTCTGAGTCAACATCCTGAACGGTTTTTCGTAGGCGCCCGTGGGGATGGCGTGGGCGCTGCTGAGCAGATTCCGGCCTTCTCGTGAGCGGGTCAAGGCGCTGTTACCGCCGCGATTCAGTGCAGCCTGTAAGTCGTCGTAATTCAATGCCGAGCGTTGGTAAAACTCACTGTCGGACAACCCGACGGCTTGCTGTTTGGACAGCCGATTAATGCGCTCGGCGGCCAGATTGAGAAAACGCACGCGGCCTTCACCGTCTGTCACGATCAGTGCTTCACCGAAGCTGTCGAGTAAGGCGTGCAACGCGGGTGTTTCCAGCAATGCGCCGAGGACTTCGCTGCTGACATTGACTGAAGAGCGCATGCCCATCTGCAGTGTAGGTGGCAGGTTCTTGTCTTTCATGGGTGCAACTCTTGCGCCTGACGCGCGCCCTGACTTTCGCGAAACACTGCGACACGCCAGGCCACTCCTTCACGAATCAGGATGCGCGAACAATGCACATTGAAGTTCAATTCTCGCCCGCTCAAATCAGGCAGCGGCAGGCTGTGCCAAGTGCGCTCGAGCAGGACATTATCCAGCAGCAGTCGAGCGATGCCGGCGCCATGGGTAATACCAAAGGTCTCTTCGAAGGCTGCGTTGCGCCACTGTGGTTGCAGATGTTCGTCGATCACCAGCACCGCATCCGGCACCGCATCGAAGACCCGGCGCAAGGCATCGATGCGCTGCTCGGCGTCGTGCTGCATGCGCAATTCCTGGCTGACGTCGCGAATGCTGCCCCACATGCGCAGTAGATGCCCGTTGACGATGGTTGCGCGTACATCGTTCTCGACGTAGGCCGGTGAACCATCGTGACGCCGATCCACCGAGAGCGCGCAGTCGACGCTGAAACCGGCTTCGATCAAGCGCCGCACGAACTCCTCGTTGGCCGGGCTGCGAGGCCAGTAAAGACGAACCGGTTGCTGGTTGAAATCGACATCCGAAGGCATTTCATACACGTCGGCCATGGCCCGGTTGCACAACCGCCAGTGGGAGTCGTTTTCGAAAACCTGCCGAACGATTTCGTCAGGAGACGTGTTGATGTCCACCGCCTCGACGAACTCAATGCACCAGTAGGCAACCTTTGCGCTTTGCAGCATCTGACTCATTACTTCATTGGCGTTGTGCATTTCCCGCAGCCGATGGCCCAGCGACCCAAGCGGAATCTTCAGCAGGTGCAGGCGCGCCGGTTGAACTGAACGCCACTCCATAAACCCGCAGGCGACCACTGGCAGCAGGCCGCCGTTGTGGCGAAGCAGGGTCAGCTCCAGGCTGTGGACTTGCTCGTCGGCAGGAGGATTGGCGAACAGCAACTGCAAGGCACGCACTGACTCGACGCTGTAGATACGTTCAATCGGCTGATACAGCAGCTTATCTGGTGCATACCCCAATTCATCGCTCAGGCTGGCGGACAGACTGACGAGTTGCCCGTCAGCACTTACGGTGCTTGAAAGGGGCTGCAGTTTGTTGGTCAGTAAATTCAGGGTATCCATCGATGTGTTGGCTCGATTTGGCTTATGGGTATTGGGTTGAAACACTCAGGCAATTAAAGCCGGGCATATCGCATGCCAACTAAAAGGCTTGTAAACATTGAGCTTTGACGTCCCGTGCGTGAGTGACCGCTGTGATGTTGCAGCGTAATGCGCATTTTTGCAGCGATCGGGAGAATCAGCTTAGTTCTATTTATGGCCGCACCGATTGCCGGATTGAATGTGACTTTCGGAAAGTGAAGTGGTGACTACCCCGCGTAATGCGAGACGCTTGATGAGTGAGCGGTTCGCCCTGAAATTCGTTACCTGTCGGCATTCGACTTGCAATAGTAGACGAAAGTCTTACGCCGCTCGTCGATAACGACGCCGTGATACACGTGCACGACGCATGGATCTACGTATGATCTGCGGCGCTTTTCCAGCCTCGGTTGGAATCGCCTTAATGCTGAAGTTTAAACACGCACAAGCAAGGAACCATGGATGTCCTCTCTCACTACAAGCACACCCTCCAGGAAACTAGATCAAGTCCACCTGTCATCATCAGAGCGCTGCTGTATTGAGCGTTTCATTACACAATATATTCAGACCAGAGACATTGAGCACGCTGACTGCGCTCGACAGAGACTGCTTGAGGCTCTAGAGGACTACCCGTGCGCTGAGCGCGTAGCGCTTTTTGAACTGAATGCCTGGTTGGATAACCGACTCGGCTTTAGAGCCATGCACCTGGAGCGTTTGGATGTCCCCGCTGCCATTGACCATCCGCTAGCTCGACTGGGCGACAGACCGAAGCATCCGGGCATTCCCATTGTTCCCGCAAGCGCTCAGGCTTGAAATTGGCGCGAAGAGGCTGCGTGCACTGGGGTGGTTGAACTCCGCTTTTACTAAATCGAAGCTGCTCCACATTTTGACCCTCATAGCCAATCACCAGGCCTACGAAACCCTTTAGCCTAGTCGATGGGATGGCAGTCGTGATCGAAGCTGGGGGAGGTTCACGCGGGGGGGGGGATTTAACCCGCCAAGCTCCGAACCATAGGCGCAGTACACTCAGTGAATATGCGTGCGCTGTGTACTCAAAAGCTGGATTGGCGAAGCTCCTCAATAATCCGGCGCGCCCGATTCGCACCAACATCGACATGTATATCAATCATCGGACGCGTGCCGAACCGGCACATGTTCTGGTACTGGGCTTCGATAATCACTTTGTCTTCATCAAAGGTCATAACCGTTTGCTCAACGACCTTGGCCTTGATGGCTTCGGGATCGCTTTCGGGATTGGTGGCAATGGTCCAGAAGTAGTGACTGGTGGTTTCGGTTTCTGGCGTTACCCCATGGAATCCGCGCATATGGAAGCCACCGCGATCGGGGTCATCCAGAGCATCGGTTCCGGCATCCACTGCACCGGTCCAGATACGCAGATGACTGACGTGAAATTCGATTTCCTGCCAACGGTCCACGGTGCCTTTGAAAGGGTAGGCGGCCGTGTAGGTGGAACCGAGCCGGGCATGTGGCGCACGACCCGCACCACGTTCCCTTCACTTTCGACGCTCATTCGGGCACCTCGATAAGTACATAGGGCGGTTTGATCAGGGCTATGACAGCGTACGTCTGGCGCGTATCGCACGGATGAAAAGTCTTGCCCTTATGGATGGCGAACGACGCCCAGCCTGCGAACCCGCTCCCGGTGAATCCAAAACTGCCAGGCTGGCAGCAACTGAGCCCGGAACAGCAACGTATTGAAGCGCGGAAGATGGAAATCTACGCGGCCATGGTCGATCACCTCGACCATAACATTGGCCGAGTGGTGGATTACCTGCACCAGAGCGGCCAGTACGACAACACGTTCCAGAGACGGTGCAGCGGCTCAAAGCAGCATGGTTGAAATATGCCGAGGAGGTCGGTGTGGTGTTTGCAACGCAATAACGCTGATAGCGTGCGCCGGTAGCCTGTGGTGTTCCGTCTTCAACTGAGTGCTGCCGGCTTCCCCTCATGCTCTTCCGTTACCCCCTCAGGCATCACCACTGCCGTAGCGAAATTCAGCGCCGACATGTACATCAACCCTCTGCCGGGTTCGGTCAGCCTGGCGTTTACACAAATGAAGTCGAACACCTCTTCTGCCTGGGCTACATCCACCACCACATTGACCACTCGAGACAGAGTTGCCTCTGGGACTTCGTTCGGGGAAGCTTTGGCGGCCTGCAGGATGGCCACGCCACGGCAATTGACGCTGTCCGCGCGGGTAATGCCATGTGTCTCTCGTAATAGCTGCAGCAGCGTGCGTTCCGTGCCATCGTCGGGCAACACGCAGGTAATGAGTTTTGCAGCCCCACCCGGTACGCCCGCGACCACCAGACTCACGAGGCAGTCTCCTGATTCAGCATCTCGCGGGGGATGTAGGTCGCCACTTTTTCCACGGGCGTCGCGTAGATCATCCCGGCGCCGGGAACATTCAAATTGGCCGCGTGATAGATCGCCTCGAGTACCGCGTCCTGGTAGTCGGCAGCGACCAGCAGGCTCACCACTTCCTTCTCCGCGTCGATGGCGATGCTCAGCAGGCCGAGCCGCTCACGGGGGCCAATCCCGCTGGCGTGGTAGACAATGGCGCCCGGCGCGCCCATGCCCTGGGCCGCCCGGATCACCAGATCGGCTCGCCCGACGGGGACAATGCAGGTGATCAGTGCAACGTCAGTGAGGTAGGTAATTGCTTCAGCTTTCATCCTGCTTCTCCCGTGTCCAATAATTGCTTCGCATGTTGTTCTGCGGCGGCCTTTGTCTGTCTCCACAACTGGAAACGCGCCCAGTGTCCGAGGAGCATGACGCTGATGACCGGGCCGACGGAGGCCATGCAAAGAATGCCGAAACCCTCGACGGCGTTGGTCGCATTGCCCAGTCCCAACCCCATGGCCAGAACGAGCGGAACGGTGATTGGCCCGGTGGTGACACCCGCGCTATCCCAGGCCACGTTGACGAACTCTTCGGTCGAAAAAATCGTCAGTACCACGGCGAGCAGGTAGGGCGGCACCACCAGCCAGACCAGTGGCAGGCCGAACACCAACTTGGCCACACCCACGGCAATACCGCAGGCGACACCTATCGATACGGCACGGATAAGGCCGCGCTTGCGAATAAAGCCGTTGGTCAGCGTCTCGGCGGTGACGCCGAGCGCATTCAGCGCGGGTTCGGCGACGGTCGCCCCGTACCCGAGCACCCAGGCGAACACCAGGGCCAGTACCAACCCCACTTCATACCGGTAGAGCGGGGAGTCGTCCGCCCCCGGCGTCTGCATGAAGGCCGCTGGAATCAGCGAACCGGCACTGCCTCCCAACTTGGACAGACCGTAGGTCAGGCCGAGATTGAACAGGCACATGCCCACCACGGTCAGGGCGATGCCGAGGAAGATCTCGCCGCGCCGTGGCAGGCTTTGCCGCAGCAGCAGTCTCAGTACGATCAGCAGGAAAATCACCAGTGGCACGATGGCCCGCAGTCCGGAAACGATCTCCAGTCCGGGGCTGACCGTGTACCAGTCAGCCGCCAGTTGTCCGGCGCTGGCCGCCGCCTGCGCCGCGGCGATGATGTCTGCCGGCGAGGAAATGGCAGACACATACAGGCCCAGCAGCATGACGCCGATGACGGGAAACAATGAGGCGAGGGTGACAATACCGAACCCGGACAGCCCGGAACCGCCCTTGCCGGCAGCCGCCGCGATGCCGATGCCCAACGCCAGCACCAGCGGGACAGTGACCGGCCCGGTGGTGACCGCGCCGGCATCCCAGGCCAGGCCGATAATCTTTGCCAGCTCAGGATCACTGCTCATGTACACCGTCAGCAGCAGCACGGGCGCCAGAGCTAAATAGATCAGCGGCTTCAGGCTCCAGCCGTAGAGGAAGCGCAGCGTGCCGATGACAGCGGCCAGGCCGACGCTGGCCCCCACCACCAGCACCAGTGCGCCGGTCCACTGATTGAGGATCGCCCAGAGGTACGGCGCGCGCTCTGCAGAAACGTTCTGCCCGGCGGCGCGCAGCGCGCCAATGGCGGGCTCGGCGAAGGTCACCCCGATACCCAGCAGCAGGGTCACGAGCAACACCACCGGCAGCGATAACTTGCGCGGAAGGTTGCTGCCGATGATTTCACCGAATGGCATCAGGCCGAGTTTCAGGCCTTCCATGAACAGCATCAGTCCGACGATGACGGCGAACAGGCCTGCCGTGACCAGCAGTGAGTCGTCCACCAACTGGCGCAGGATGATGATCTGAAACAGCACCAGGTACAGGGCCAGCGGCACGACGGCGCGAAGCTGCTCCATAAACCGGACATTGAGATAGGGCTTGAGAATGGCGGCAATCTCGCCCCCACGTAATTTCACGGCTTTGTGAGGGGCGGCCTGCCAGTGGCCATCGGCATCGCGAACCGGTGCGCTAACCAGCTCGCGCATGGGTATTTCGCGGCGACCCGCTCCGATCTTATGCAAGTATTCGGCGTAGCGAATAGAGTCTTTCATAGCGTCATCTGTCGAGGTTGATCTACGGGCGTTCGACCATCAGGCGGTCTCGTATCGTTCTTTGCCTGGCCGCCATTGAGTAATCAGCGTAGCAGTGATCCCTTCGAGGTTTTGAGACCCAGTTCCAACTGAACCAGGTTGATCAGCTCGTAGGCATCAATCGGCTTCAACAGAAAGTCGACGACATTCAAATGCATGGCCTCAATGGCATCTCGAACGTCTGCATCTGCGGAAACGATGACAACGGGCAGGTCCGCCCACTCCGACTTTCGGATCTTGCGAATCAACGCCAGGCCATTGAGCGGGTGCATATTAAGGTCAGTAATCACCAGCCCGATTGAACTGTCGATTTCCAACAAACACAGCGCCTCGGCGACACTGTCAGCCGTCACACACGCGATGCCGTTGACCTGGAGAATTTCGGCCAGTAACTCACGTGTAGCGTCGTCGTCATCGACGATCAAGGCTGTTTGAAGTGGCAATCCCGGGCCCTGAATGGCGGCGTTGATTGCCGCTCGCTCGGCGTCACTTAAAAGGTCGTAGTCGATCATCGGCTTCTTGGTAGGGAAGAGGGTTTCGAGGGTTTGAATTGAGCGACCAGCACGGCCGCTCAATTCAACTGCGCATTACCAGAGAATGTAAGCAGAGGCCGTTGTTTGATTCAGATCGATTTCGCCAACTTCCAGTACTTCATATTCGGCACGGATACCAATATTGCGGAATACATCAAATTCAACACCGGCACCATAAGTCAGGTCCACGCCAGTGTCGTCATCGTTGGCATTACCGTCCGCATCCCAAGCATGAGCACCGACACTTCCGAACACTCGCAGGCGATCTCCTATTGGAAATCCAATATGGGCAGCGGCCTGAACTGATTTGCCATCGAAATCAAGATTTTTGTCCTCGAACTGCCCGAGATCAACAAAGGCACCTTCGAACGCCAGATAACTGTTGAGACGATAGCCTGCAAAAACCTTATAGCTGGTGTCGTCACCGCTCAGCTGGGATTTGTCGGTTTCAATGCTGCTGACGCCAGCGCCAAGATACAACCCTTTGTCATCCGCAAATGCCTGAAAAGACAGTAACGAAAGCAGCGAAACGAAGCCAAGGTTTCGAAATAACATGTGAGGTGAAGTCCTTCTACAGGTTGTCGGTGGTGAGGTGAACGCTAAGAATTTGAGTGATCGCGAAGGTTGATAGAAATCAATGATTGATATTTTGTGCGCGTTATAAGCCGTCAATCAGCCAGGCCAACGCCACGCCACATAAATACGCAGCCAGGCAAAAGAAGATCTTTTGTTTGAGCGGTAATGAATTCAATCGATAGCGCATGTTTGTCCCTTCGAGTGAGAAATAAGCAATGTTGGCCATTTGGCTTGGCGAAGGAAAATTAATGATTGTTATTTTTGGGTCAGGTGCTTATCGAAGTTGCAGCTTTGTTGAGTGGCGCCGGGCGGTTTCCGAGGGCACTTCCCCATAAGCATCGTGATACGCCCTGGAAAACCTGCTCAGGTGATGGAAGTTCCAATACATTGCCGTTTCAGTGACGGTTGGCCAGGTGTTGCGGATTAAGTCTCGGCGAACATTGGCGAGCCTTACATTTCTGATGTAGGCAATCGGCGTCACGCCGAACGTTTCGACGAAACCATGATGCAACGTGCGAGTCGTCGTGCTGAGTTGTTTGACCAGCGCTTTCATGCACAGCGCTTTTTTTGCATTGGCGTGGATGTATTCGATTGCTTCTAGCGCAACCTTTCTTCTCGTTGGGATTTTAAGCGCGGAACGCCCAACCGGCGTCAGTGCACGTAGCAATGAAGTCAGCAGTGCACTTTCAATGCCTGAAGCTTTTGAACTGCCACGCGGTTCTAAAGAGGGGGCTTTGACGTCGACAGCGCAAGCGCTGATGGCTTGAATGGCCGATTGTATTAATTTGAAATTGGCTACCTGAAAGCGCTGTTCCTTTCGATTGGCCAATACGTCGACAGCAGGATGATTTTCGACACACTGGGCGTAGTGCTCCAGCGTCGTGGTCAGGGTGAACAGCGTTTCATTCGGCTCGCAGGTGTAATGCACGGGTTCATCGCTGTGCAGCGCAATGATTTCGTTAGGGCGCAGTTCATGATCATTGACGATAGGGCGGCCAACGGACGTCTGTGAAATGGCAAAGCTCACACAGCCATGAGGAACAGCGCTGATCATCGTGACAGCCGAATCAAACTCCAGGCGACTGCATTGCACTCTGGGGCTGTGCATGAGCTTGTGCTGCCGAATGTTCGCCTCATGTTCCGATGTGATGAGGTTCATTTCCCATCGGCCAATGGTTCTATTGGCGTTGTCCGCAGGCGCAGCGGTTATATGAAAGACTTCATCAGGGATGTTCATGGAATTGAAGGCTCTTCAGCTAAATGGACGGTGCCAGGCAATGCCGGCATAAGCTCCAGCGACGCGGAAAAAACGTAAGCGTCGCTCAGGGGGAAATCCACCAGGCTCTGAAGTTTACCGGGCGCGATCTTCGAGCCAAAGATGGCCGATGGTTGACTGGCCGGGCCGATCGCGGCGGCATCAAAGGCAAAAAAATCGTCGACTCGATAGTCTGTGCAAATCTTGTAACGAGAGTGTTCATCGTCCAGCGTCTTCTTGTTGCTTTCAACACGCGTCATGTCGGCACAATAAACTTCCTTGTCATAGGCCATGGCCTTGAGAGAAAGCAATACACCAAACGAAACGGTTGCGAAGTTTTTAAGCTGCATTGACGTGCTTTCCTTGTTAATGATTTTTCAGTCAGAGCCTGGTGGCAGCCGCATTACGCTCACGGCTTGGTCGGTGGATGATCACGCGCCAGCGGTGCTGATTAAAGTCAAAAACTCATATTGCCCATGGTCAGGCAGTCAAGCGAAAACAATGATCAAAGCAGGATCAGAGCAGGGTCGTCATTGATAACGTAGTGTGGAGGAGGCGGTAGGGAGTTGTCGTTTGCCGCTTTGTCGTCATGAGATTCATTCTCGGTATAAATCTGTAGATGCGACAATTTCAGCTTTTCATTCGGACTCAATTCTATCGAGTAGAAATCAATCTCCGTGCTGCCGTTGGAGTATTCATCATGTGCCACTGAATGAAAGGGCAATGCCGCTAGAGACAGGACTGCCAGCATCTTGGTCATCATCGGTATGACGGCTCGCAAAAATGTATGTTTCGGGATAAGCCCAGAGCCGTTTTTGCTGAGTAACAGCAGGCGCGGCTCCGAAAGCCATAGAGAAGGGACTTTGAAGGGGAGGGGCGCTTGATACAAATTAGTAATTATTATTTTTATTATTGACCCGGTTTCAGCAGGCTCAGTGATTCATGCAGCGCAGACGCCCAAGATCATGCACATAAAAACACACCGCTTTTTTATCATTGGTAGGGATCAATTCGTAGTTCAGAACCGCACCTTCTTGCAGAACATATTGGCGTCTGAAAAAAAGATCAGGCGTCTTTTCAATGGCAAAAAGTTCGGAGTCCTGGCTGAGTTTGACGTTGCTTATTTTGATCTGAACGTGATGTTTACTTTCGCGAATGATGTCCGCCGTAATCGTAGCGTTACGGGTTTTGCCGTTCAGACTCTCCAGAGTCGTTTGCGTCAGTCGACCGTGGCCAATGGTCAGATACTCTTCGGTATTGAGCTGATTCAGATCTTCCAGCCATTGACGGGTAATGGTTTGATAGCTGGTATTTTCCATGTAATAGGATGGCGAATAAAACAGGGAGAAAATGCAAACGGCGTTGATGATAGCCAGCACTGTCCAGTGCGCAAACGGCGGTATTGACTTCATAGGGTTGTCTCCAGGCATTGTCGGATCATCAATGCGAGGTCTTTTTGATCGCTATTTAATTGCAGATTTACAGTGCTTTCATCCGGGCGAATGCACGAAACGGAATAGTTTGACTTGAATAGATTCAGCCAGACCTGACCTTTCAAGTTCAGCGACGCCTGTTGCACCTGTTTAGCCGAAAGATCTCTCAAAGATTCAGCTTCAGCGACGCTATTGCCGACTGCATGGATTGTCAGGTCGTTCTGTTTGACGCTGGAAACCTCTACCTTTCGTTTGTCGAAATCAGAGTGGAAACCAGCAAATGCGCAGACGCCCAAGGTCAGGACATAAGCGACTGACAGAGCCTTGGTCATGTAAGTCGATTGTGTGGTTTTACCAAGCCGTAGCGGGACAGGCTCATTTTCTGCAGGCGCAGGCTCTTCAACAATGGGCGCAGAACGTTGTGCGGTTTCCTCTTTAGGCACCGGCAAGTCTGTCTGTGCATCGACGACATACTGACGGTTGAAACAATAACCTCGTCGAGGAACCGTCATCAGAATCTCATGATCCCGACTGTCATTAAGCAGGTTTCTAAGGGAAAAAACGGCCTGATTCAAACTGCCGGAGGCAACAACGCGGTCATTCCAGGTGTAGTCGATGATCTCCTCACGGCTTTTGGTCTGGCCGGGTTCCATCAGCAGCAGGTCCAGCAGACGCGATTCAGCTCTGCCAATCGTGGAGCTTTGAACATCGCCATGGGGCGTGGTGATGGAAAGCAAGGCGGTCTCGGGGTCGAAAAGGGCCATGGCACCATTTTTCAACTTGAAGGCGTAGCGCATGGGGGTCCTCCGGTCGGCGGTTCTGGCTGAGTATACAGACGGTTTGGATAGGCTGGATTTGACGCGATCCCTACGGGTCAGGGAGCTGAGCGAACAAGCGCGGAAGGTGCGGAGGGAGCCATTAGCGACGGCTGGAATAGCGCATAAAAAGCATCACTGGAATCAGGCAAGGGTAACCCACGGAGTTTCTATCGAGGGCCGTGATGATGCTCGATTAGGGTCTTCGGCGCTATCCGAAAACTGCGAGGCAGGTTTTACAGGCAGGCCGGCGCTCCCTCAGGGAGCACCTGGATCAAGGCAAAACGTTGTAGCCACGCTGTTGCAGGCAACTGCTGTACACGGAGTTGTTGGCAGTGACGCTTTGCTCGGTGGCGGCAGCGTCCTGCCTGCGTTCCTGACGTTGTCTTGATCCCCCGATCACCACGCCGGCCGCGGCGGCGCTGCGCGCACGGTTCTGGCGATAGTCTTGCTTGATATCGTCGTCGACCTGATCGTAGAGGTCGTCATGTTGCCGGCCTCGAACCTCAGCGGCAGTGGCTCCGACGACCGCCGCTTTGGTCGCGCCTTTTACCCGACCGCCGGAGGGCGTTGTGTTTTGGATCGGGAATTGCGCATTGGCCTGTGATTGGCAGGCGCTGGTGTCTTGCTGGATCGTTTGGGAAGTTTGACTTTTCAGTGGCACCACCGTCACCGCCAATGCCTGCGAACTGGCGAACAATGCCAGGGCCGATAAGGTAAACGTCAGTATTTTCATCAAGCCGGACTCTCGTAAAACGTCGTTTCGTGGCCTGACGGTTTGTTCAGGCCAGCCGCTGAAACCCCACGCACGTCTACTCGCAATGGGGTACTCCGCAGGGGTTATTGCTTGGTCAGCACCGCGTGCATGTCATTCGTCACGTCTTTGAGTGCGGCCTTGAAGTCATTGGCGGCGATAGGCTGGCTGGCGTTTTTCAACGTCGCGCCGAACACCTTGCGTACCACCTTGGCGACCGCCAAACCGGTGTTGGCATCGATCAGATCGGCTTCAATAAACATCTCCGCCGTCTGATCGCGATGGCCGGTAGCGGCTTGAGTGGCGCCGATAATCCCGCCGATTGGAACGGCCTCATACCAATGCATGCCCTCGTTGTTGGCGCTGACATGGGTAATCGCCGCCTGCAGGATCAATGTCCGCGAAGCGGCCGGTGCCTGTTTTGCATTCGAGACAATGGTGTAGGAGGGGGCCAGTGCGGTCTTGATGCTGTTGCTGGCCATCGTCTGTACATCTTGCAAGGTTTTCAGGTTGACGCGATCGGTCGGTTTCGGTGCCGGATACAGCTCGACTTCCTTGAACACGACAGTGGAATAGGCGTGAGGATCAAACCCGGGCGACACCCAGCGCAGCACCTTCTGTTCACTCGGCGTCGTTTGTTCTTCCAGGCCCTGATAATTGGCCAGGAAGCCCGAATACTGCTCTTGCTGCGCTACCTTCGAGACACAGCCGACCTGAAACACGCAGCTCAAGGCGATACCCGCCATCCATTTATTCGACATGCTCATGTGTTCTGTTCTCAAGTGATGAAAGTTGTCATTCAGGTTCCGATTAAGCGGGGCGGATGCTGCCCGCAGTGGCTGGATAATCCGAATCAATAACCCTCAAATACTATTAAACGTCCCCGCCAGTGCGTGTCTGACCTCAAACCCGATTCCTTCCTTCGCGCCTGTGTCATGAAATGAAAAGCCATTGTCGTCTGATGAGAAGCGGTTCCCCAGGCGGCGTCCTACAGTCCAATCAGCGCAATTCGACGCAGCAAGCCAACATTGCAGATTGGAGAATAAGAAATCATGGCCAAAGCCGTCCGCTTCTACGAAACCGGTGGTCCCGAAGTCCTTCGCTATGAAGACGTGGAAGTCGGCGATCCCGGTCCAGGCCAGGTTCGTCTTCGTCATGTGGCGGTTGGCTTGAACTATGCCGATACCTACTTCCGCAATGGCACTTACCCGATCCCTATGCCCAACGGAATGGGGGTTGAGGCTTCCGGTGTGGTTCAGGCTATCGGCGAAGGCGTGACCAATGTGCAAGTGGGGGATCGCGTCACCTACACCGGTTTTCTCAATACTTTGGGTGCCTACAGTACCGAGCGCCTGATCGCGGCTGCACCGCTGATCAAGTTGCCGGAAACCATCAGCTTCGAAACTGCCGCCGCCATGACCATGCGCGGCCTGACCTCGTCGTACCTGATGCGCCGCATCTACGACTTCAAGGCGGGCGACACTATTTTGCTGCACGCCGCTGCCGGCGGTGTCGGCCTGATCGTTTCGCAGTGGGCCAAGTTGCTCGGCGTGAACGTCATCGGCACCGTGTCCACCGAGGCTAAGGGTGAAATTGCCCTGGCCCACGGTTGCAGCGAGGTCATCAATTACAGCCATGAAGACGTCGCAAAACGCGTTCGTGAAATCACCGAGGGCGTGGGTGTCAACGTGGTGTTCGACAGCGTCGGCAAAAACACCTTCGAGGGCTCGCTGGATTCGCTCAAGCGTCGTGGCCTGATGGTGTGTGTCGGGACTGCATCCGGTCCGATTCCGCCGTTCAATCCAGCGTTGCTGGCGATGAAAGGCTCGCTGTACATGACGCGCCCGGCCCTGGCTGACTATATCGCCGACCCGGCGGAAAAAGCCGAGCTGGCCGGCGAGCTGTTCGACCACGTCGGCAGCGGTCGCATCAAGATCGAAATCAACCAGCACTATGCCTTGCAAGACGCTGTCCAGGCCCATCGCGACCTGGAGTCACGCAAGACCACTGGTTCGTCGATTTTCGTCATTTAAGGAGCTACCAGCCATGAAAGTCGAACAATTGACCTGCAGCATTGGCGCCGAGCTGATCGGCGTCAATCTCGCCGACGCGGTGCATGACGACGGTCTGTTTGCCGAGATTCGTGCCCAATTGCTCAAGCATCGGGTGGTGTTCCTGCGCGATCAGGACATCAGCCGCGCCGACCACGTGGCCTTCGCCCGTCGTTTCGGCGAGCTGGAGGATCACCCGGTGGCCGGAAGCGACCCGGATCATCCGGGTCTGGTGCGCATCTACAAGAACCCGGACCAGCCAATGGACCGTTACGAAAACGCCTGGCACACCGACGCCACCTGGCGCGAAGTCCCGCCGATGGGTGCCGTGCTGCGTTGCGTAGAGTGCCCGCCCGTGGGCGGCGACACCATGTGGACCAACATGGTCCAGGCCTATGCGAACCTGCCGGAAGAAGTAAAGGTCAAGATCGCCGACCTGCGTGCCCGTCATAGCATCGAAGCGAGCTTCGGTGCCGCCATGCCGATTGAAAAACGCCTGGCGCTCAAGGCGATGTACCCGGACGCCGAACACCCGGTGGTGCGCACCCACCCGGAAACCGGCGAGAAGGTGCTGTTCGTCAACGCTTTCACCACCCACTTCAGCAACTACCACACCCCTGAGCGGGTGCGCTTCGGCCAGGACGCCAACCCCGGTGCCGGCGAGTTGCTGCGTTACCTGATCAGCCAGGCGTACATCCCTGAGTATCAGGTTCGCTGGCGCTGGAAGCCGAACAGCATCGCCATCTGGGACAACCGCAGCACCCAGCATTACGCGGTCATGGATTACCCGCCGTGCCATCGCAAGATGGAACGCGCCGGGATTATTGGCGACAAGACGTTCTGATCGATCCCCTCTGAATTTTGTACTCGTAGACGCGCCTGCCAGGCATAACCGGCAGGCGGACAATCATAAAAACTGGAGTAACTCATGCAATTCTTCGACGATTCCCTGCACCCGGAAAACATGGAAAAAGTGGTCATCACCGTGGCCCCGTACGGCCCTGAGTGGATGCCGGAAGATTTCCCGGAAGACATCCCGCTGACCATGGACGAGCAAGTCCAGAAGGCTGTCGAGTGCTATGAAGCCGGCGCGACCGTGCTGCACCTGCACGTACGTGAACTGGACGGCAAGGGTTCCAAGCGCCTGTCCAAGTTCAACGAATTGATTGCCGGCGTACGTGAAGCGGTGCCGGACATGATTATCCAGGTCGGCGGTTCGATTTCCTTCGCACCGGAAAGCGATGGCGAAGCCGCGCTGTGGTTGTCCGACGATACTCGCCACATGCTGGCCGAGCTGACGCCAAAACCGGATCAGGTCACGGTGGCGATCAACACCACCCAGATGAACATCATGGAGCTGCTGTATCCGGAATACCTGGAAGGCACTTCCCTGGCCAACCCTGCCTACCAGGCGGCCTACAGCGAAATGACCGTACCGGCCGGCCCGGCCTGGGTTATCGAGCACCTCAAGCGCCTGATGGACAATGACATCCAGCCGCACTTCCAGTTGACCGGCATGCACGCTTTGGAAACCCTGCAGCGTATGGTGCGCAAGGGTCAGTACAAAGGTCCGTTGAACCTGACCTGGATCGGCATCGGCGGCGGTTTCGACGGCCCGAATCCGTTCAACTTCTTCAACTTCATCCACCGCGTACCGGACGGTTGCACCCTGACCTCCGAGTCGCTGCTCAAGAACGTACTGCCGTTCAACACCATGGCGATGGCCATGGGCATGCACCCGCGTGTGGGCAACGAAGACACCATCATTGATCACAAGGGCGATCGTTTCGGCTCGGTGGCACAGATCAAGCAAACCGTGCGCATCGCTCATGAACTGGGTCGCGAAATCGCTACCGGCAAAGAAGCCCGCGAGATTTATCGCATCGGTGTGAAGTACGACACGATCGAAGAAACACTGTTGGCCAACGGCATGGCCCCCAACCGCAAGGCTGGGCAAAAAGGTGTGCCGCAACGCGGCTGACCGACAGCGGGAGCGAGGGGGGTAGACCTCTCGCTCGCTGCAGTGAAACACGCTCGATAACAACAATAAAATAATGTTTCGAGGAGGCTGCATGGCCTTTCACCCAATCGCCGCCGACGATGACGACACCAGCGGTGTCGGCGTTGCGCGCCAATATGCCTGGATCGTCTTCGCACTGACGTTCGGCCTGTTGATTTCCGATTACATGTCCCGCCAGGTGCTGAACGCGGTGTTCCCGATGCTCAAGGGCGAGTGGGCGCTGACGGACGGCCAGCTGGGTTTGCTCAGCGGCGTGGTGGCCTTGATGGTCGGCCTGCTGACGTTTCCGCTGTCGTTGATGGCTGACCGCTTCGGTCGGGTTAAAAGCCTGGCGCTGATGGCGCTGCTGTGGAGTCTGGCCACGCTGGGTTGTGCGCTGGCGCAGGACTACCCACAAATGTTTATCGCCCGCTTCATGGTGGGTGTCGGTGAGGCTGCCTATGGCAGCGTCGGTATTGCCGTGGTGATTTCGGTGTTCCCGAAACACATGCGCGCCACCCTGGCCAGTGCGTTTATGGCGGGCGGGATGTTCGGTTCGGTATTGGGCATGGCCCTGGGCGGCGCGATCGCGGCCAAGCTCGGCTGGCGCTGGTCGTTTGCCGGCATGGCCCTGTTTGGTCTGCTGCTGGCGGTGCTTTACCCGATCATCGTCAAGGAAGCGCGGATTGCCCCGCAACGCGCCGCCCAGGCTGGCAAAAAAGTCGCCGCGGTGGTCAAACGTCCACTGCGCACGCTGTGCTCCAGCCCTTCGGTGATTGCGGCTTACATCGGCAGTGGCTTGCAACTGTTCGTGGGCGGCACCGTGATTGTGTGGATGCCCAGCTACCTCAATCGTTACTACGACATGGCGCCGGACAAGGCGGGTGGCGTCGCAGCGATCATCGTCCTGTGCAGCGGCGCCGGGATGATCCTGTGCGGCATGCTCAGTGATCGCATGTGTCGTCAGTCGGCCGAACGCAAGGTCGCTTTGGCCATCGCTTATTGCCTGGGCAGTTGCCTGCTGCTGTCGGCAGCGTTCGCCTTGCCGCCGGGACCTGCGCAATTGCTGTTGATTTGCCTGGGCATGTTGATTGCTGCCGGCACGACCGGCCCGGCCGGGGCGATGGTTGCCAACCTGACCCACTATTCGGTGCACGGTACGGCGTTTGCCACGCTGACACTGGCCAACAATTTGCTCGGCCTGGCGCCGGGGCCGTTCATCACCGGCAAGGTGTCGGACCTGATCGGTTTGCAGGCGGCCTTCCAGCTGGTACCGCTGGTGAGTATCGCGGCAGCGGCGGTGTTCTTTTTTGCCAAGTGCCATTACCACAAGGATATCGCCCGGTTGGCGGGTGAGCGTGTCAACGATTCTGTCAGTGAAGCTGCGGTAGAGGTGAAGGTGTGAGTGTTCGTTTACGTATCGATGTGTTTTTCGATTTCATCTGCCCTTGGTGCTTGATCGGTAAACGCCAACTGGAACGCGCACAAGCGTTGCTGCACGCGCAGCAACCGGATGTGCTGGTCACCACGGTCTGGCACGGGGTGCAGTTGCTGCCTCACCTGCCGGTACAGGGTGAACCGTTCGCCGAGTTCTACCTCAACCGTCTGGGCAGTGCCGACGCGGTCGCCATGCGTCAGGCCCAAGTGCAGCAGGCAGCGAAAGCGGTCGAGGTAGACGTCGACTTGAGTCGCATCACCACCATGCCCAACACCGCGGACGCCCATCGTCTGTTGGCGCACGCCAACTCACGGGGTAGCACGGCTCAGCGCGACCAGTTGCTTGAGCGTCTGTTCGCCGCGTACTTCCAGAACGGCGAGGACATCGGTCGCCGCGAGACGTTGATCAGCATCGCCCAATCGTGCGGTTACGACGCTGACGCGGTGAGGGACTACCTCAAAGATGAATCCGGTCCCTTTGTCGGTAACGAAGTCGGGGCCTCCAGCGGTGTGCCGAGCTTTCTGTTCGATCGCCAGTTAACGCTGGTCGGCGCGCAGCCTGCCGAGGTGATCCTTGGTGTCATGTACGAAGCGCTGGAACGCCAGCGCATGCAGACCCCGTCATGACGCGTCGTGTCCCGGTGCCTGCCGCAAAACTCCCGCAGGCGGGCGGTCGTGCGCTGTTCGAATTCGAGAACAAAAGCCTGGCGTTGTTCAACGTCGACGGCGACGTGTTTGCCATCGATGACAGTTGCCCGCACCAAGGCGCGTCGCTGTGCGGCGGGCGCCTGGATGGCAAGGTTATTCAATGCTGCGCCCATGGCCTGCGCTTCGATTTACGCAGCGGTTACCTGCTCAATTCCACCCAGCTCAAAGTCAACAACTACCCGGTCGAGCTCGTCGACGGCCAGGCGTTTATCGTTATCGCTTCTGAGGAGTCCGCGCCATGAGCGCCATTGCTCTCACCCGTATCCATAGCCGAACACGCGAACTGGCCCCGGGGTTTATCGTCAGTCTGATCGTGGCGGCCGCCGCTTCGTTTTTGTCCGAGCACTACGGTGCACCGGTGATGCTGTTTGCCTTGCTGCTGGGCATGGCGCTGAATTTCCTGGCCGGGGAGGGCGTGTGCAAGGCCGGCATCGAATTTACCGCGCGCACCGTGTTGCGCCTTGGCGTGGCCTTGCTGGGCATGCGCATTACCCTTGAGCAGATTGCCGGTCTGGGCTGGAAGCCAGTGGCGCTGGTGGTGACGCTGGTGGTGGTGACCATTGGCGTTTCGGTGATTGCGGCCAAGATGCTGGGTTTCCAGCGTTTGTTCGGCATGCTCACCGGTGGCGCGACGGCGATCTGTGGCGCTTCGGCGGCGCTGGCGGCCGCCTTGCCCAATCATCCGCAGAAAGAGCGCGCCACACTGTTTACCGTCATTGGTGTGTCGGCCCTGTCGACGATGGCGATGATTGTTTATCCAATGATTGCCAACTGGTTGTCATTGTCACCGCAAATGGCGGGTATTTTCCTCGGCGCCACCATCCACGACGTGGCCCAAGTGGTCGGTGCCGGTTACAGCATGTCGACCGAAACGGGTGACACGGCCACGGTGGTCAAGCTGATGCGAGTCGCCATGCTGCTGCCAGTGATCGTCTGTGCGGCCATGGTCACGCGCATGCAAGGCGCCGAAACGGGTGGCAAGCGACCGCCGCTGCTGCCGTGGTTCGCTGTCGGTTTTCTGCTGCTGGCGTGCATCAACAGCACGGGGTGGATAGCGCCCGCTGTGCAAGGCACGGTCAATGACCTGTCGCGTTGGTGCCTGGTGGTGTCCATCAGTGCCCTGGGCATGAAGACTCAGCTCAAGGAGCTGGCCTCCGTCGGCATCAAGCCCATCCTCCTGATGGTGGGGGAGACAGTGTTCCTTGTCGTCCTGGTGCTGCTGTTGCTGCGCTGGGGGTTCTGAGCCCGATCAACAACCGTTTTATGGCAGGGCCGCACGGGGTTTGACTCCTCAGCACTGTGCGGCTCTCGGTCGGTGTCACAAACGCCGGCTTTTCGCGGTGACTGTATACGCAGTCGCCGCTTTTTTCGTTGGTTCGAAAACACTTCATTACCCACTGCCTGAACACACTCTGGCCAAGGACTCGTTGTGGTCAGGAGGCTGTTGTGTGAGGGGGCTTTTTGTGGCGAGGGGGCTTGCCCCCGTTGGGCTGCGCAGCAGCCCCAAAAAAACACGGCTGCTGCGCAACCGAACGGGGGCAAGCCCCCTCGCTACAAAGATTTGGCAGGCTCAGGATTCGTTTTGACCCGGGACAGATTTGGCGGTGCTTTGCTTTTGTGCGCGCCACGCGGCCGGCGGCATGCCGAACTGGGTGATGAACCAGCGCGTGAAAGAGCTTGCCATCGAATACCCGAGCATGTCGGCGATGCGCCCCAGCGAATAATTCGGGTTCTCCAGGTAACGCAGCACCAGATCACGGCGCACGTCATTGATCAGGTCGTTGAACGCGCAGCCGTCATCCTTGAGGCGACGTTGCAGCGTTCGTACGTTCATGCCCTGGGTCTGGGCAATCTGCTCGATGGTGGCGCGGCCCATTGGCAGCAGCAGGTAAATGGCCTTGCGCACTTCGAACAGCAACGACTCGCCTTCATGGCTCAGCAACGAGTCGAGGTAACCTTGGGCGTAACGTGCCATGGCCGGGTCGGCGTGGGGGTTGGTCACGTCCAGGCTGGCATTGGGGCAGACAATGCCGTTGAACTCGCTGCCGAATTCCACCGTGCAGCCAAACAGGCGACGATGCAGTTGCAGGTTGTCCGGAGGCTGGTGTGTGAAGTTGACGCTGTAGGGGTGCCAGTGCGCGCCGAGCAGCGCCGCGCACAAGCGGAACATGACACCGATCGCCAGTTCGTTGGCCTGCCGGGAGGGCATCGGTGTGTCGGTCACGACCTCTTCGCGAATGATCACCATCTTGCCGGCCTCTTCAATGAAGATGGCCAGCGAGTCATTCATCAAGTGACGGTAATGCACCACCACCTGCAAGGCTTCGCGCAGTGTGCGCTGGTGGGTGAGCAGCAGGCTGACCACGCCGAAATCCGAGAGCTGGCGCGACTCGGCCATGCTCAGGCCGAAGCTCTGACAGCCACTGGCGACGGCGGAATCTTCCAGCACGCGCACCGCGGAATCGATGGGGATCCGGTGTTCCGGCGCCAGCAACTGAGCCCTGCTCAAGCCGTTGGCAGCCAATACATCACGCGGGTTGAAACCCAGGTAATTAGTGACCTCCAGGTAGTTGGTCAAGACGGCGGCGCGAACAAGCTTGGTCATGCGTGGGTCTTCCCTGGGCCGGTGAGGGTGGAAATGAGCGTGGCGACTATATCCAGCACGTCATGAAATGGAAAGTTGTTGGTTGAGTGTAGTCAGGCGTCCGGTTCTCCCTCTAAACCTCGCCGTCTGATCGCGATAAATCCGTCCACGTATTGATTACAGTGGCCTTGGGCAAACCTGCGGTGGTTTTCGACCAGCGGGCACCTCACGTCGACACCCCCGAATTTGTCATGAAAAGAAAAGCGACTGACGTCTAATGTAAAGCGTCCGGGGTGGGCGCTCTTTAATGTCAGCACTACAAAAACGTCTGACCAATGAGTCAGTCGAGTCATCGAGAAAGCGTAGGTGCTGACGTGGACAAACTGCAAACTGCTGCAACCGTTTTAATCGTACCGGGCTTGCGTGAGCACGTGGCCGAGCATTGGCAAACGTTGCTTGAAGCCAGACTCGCCAAGGTACGTAGCGTCCCACCGCTTGAAACCGACAAACTCGACTGCGCTGTACGGGTGCGTGCGATTCAGCACGAACTGGAGCAGATCGACGGGCCGGTGATTCTGGTCGCCCACAGTGCCGGTGTGTTGATGGTCGCGCACTGGGCCGCGTTGCACAGCCGTCCGATCAAGGGCGCTCTGCTGGCCGCGCCACCGGACCTCGATGCCACCTGGCCGCAAGGCTACCCTTCTTCTGAATCGCTGCGGTCCCATGGCTGGAATCCGCTGCCCGAAGGTCCGCTGCCGTTCCCAAGCCTGGTGATTGGCAGCACCAATGATCACCTGGCCAGTCTTGAAGCCGTCACTCGCATGGCTCGAGGCTGGGGTGCAGAACTGCGCAATCTCGGTGCAGTGGGTCATCTGAACCCGGCTGCAGGATTTGGCCACTGGCCAGAAGCCGAAGCTTTCATTCTCGAGCTGGATCGCTAATTCAGGCGCCGATTGGCCGCAAGCCAACCGGCATTTGCCCTCACTCCTGAGCAACGCAAAACCCTGGAACAAGGGAATGCGTGAGGGCGGCTGCGCTTAAAACAAATACAAAAGGCGGAGACAACGCAATGCACAACAATAAGAGTCACGGGTTCACGGTTTCGCGCTACACATTGCTGGCCTCAGCCATTCTGGCCGCGTCCATGCCGACCGCCCACGCGGTTGAACTGGATACCGGTAATCCGGACTGGACCGCGCGCTTCGATAACACCATCAAGTACAACTACGGCGTGCGCACCGAAAGTGCCGACAAGCGCATGTTGGGGACGCCAAACAACAACGATGGCGACTACAACTTCCGCAAGGCCGGTACCAACATCACCAACCGTATCGACCTGTTGACCGAGATGGACGTGGTCTACAAGAACGCCATGGGCTTTCGTGTCAGTGCCGCCAGCTGGTACGACAAGGCGTACGAGAACACCGGCTCCAACTCCAACCCGTTCGTCAACGGCAACGATTCACGCTCCGGCCTGGTCGCCAACGACCCGCGCCTGGCCGCCGTCACCAACGACAACGTCGGTTTTGGCAGCCCGCACCTGAGCAACTACGCCCAGCGTTACTACACCGGTCCATCCGGTGAAATCCTCGATGCCTTCGTGTTCTACAGCACCGAAGTGGGCGAGGAATCGTTGTTGAGCGTCAAGGCCGGTCAGCACAACGTGTTCTGGGGCGAGACCATTCTCAACCCGGTGCATTCGATCAGCTACGGCCAGTCCGGCCTCGACCTCGCCAAGCTGGCGGCGTCGCCGGGTACTGAAGCCAAGGAACTGTTCGTACCGCGTAACCAGCTGTCGACGACCTTCACCGTTAACCCCGAGTTGACCATCGGCGCGCAGTACTTCCTCGACTGGGACGCGGCTCGCTTGCCTGAAGCCGGCACCTACTACGGTGGTTCCGATCTGGTGGGCTTCGGCGCGCAATCGTTCCTGCTGGGCAACACCAATGCCGTGGTTCCGGGCAGCCCGCTGGGTTGTGGTCTGGCGCCGTGCAACGGCTTGACCAACGTGGTTCGTGGGCATGACCTGACGCCGCACAGCAGCGGTGACTGGGGTGTCATGGCCAAGTGGTCGCCGGCCTGGCTGGACGGGACACTCGGCGTCTACTACCGCGAGACGTCGGAAATCCTCCCGCAAGCCTGGCTGGATGCCCGAGGCATATCGTCGGCCAACCCGAATGGCACCCGACCCGCAGGGCAAGTGCCTGCCGTGGTCAACACGCTCAACTCGTTGAACACCGCCACCTATCAACTGGCCTATGCCGACAACATCAAGATTTTCGGCCTGAGTCTGTCCAAGGACGTCGGCGGCGTGAGTGTCGGTTCCGACCTGAACATCCGTCACAACATGCCGCTGGCCAGTATCCCGGCAATCGTCAGTTCCACCAGCCCGCTGGGCCTGGGCCAAGGCCTCGGCCTGTTGCCGGCGCGCACCGCATCCACCGGTGTGATCTACGACACCCCGAGCCGCGGCGACAGCATGAGCGCTACTGGCGACACCTTGCACTGGACGTTGAACGGTCTGATGACCATGCCGAAAACGCCGGTGTTCGATTCGGCCACCCTGCTGGGCGAGCTGTACTACAGCAACCTGCTGAGCCTCGATGACAAGAACAAGGCGCTCTACAAGGGCGAAGACAGCTATCGCGGCATCGACCAGCCGACCCGTGACAACTGGGGCGTCGCGGTCAACTTCACACCGACCTGGTACCAGGTCTTCCCGGGTGTCGACCTCAACGCACCAATGTCGGTCAACGTCGGTATCGCCGGCGTGTCACCGGTGTCCGGCGGCGGTGCCAAGGACACGGGCAACTATGCGCTCGGCGTGGGTGCCGTTGTGTACAACAAATACTTTGTCGACCTGAAGTATGTGGACTCTTTCGGCCAGACCGACAAGTGCAATAGAAGCGGCGTGAGTACCGGCCCGACGGGGGGCGACGGCTCTACTCCAAACGCCTTTAGCGGTAACGAAAACTATGCGTGCTACGCCGGTGGCTACTCGTCCTTCTCCGGTGGCGGTGCCACGACTGAGGATCGTGGTGCTGTTTACCTGACGATGAAAACCACCTTTTGATTCATCACTCGCTTACTCGACGTAAGCAGGAGAACCTCAACATGAAATGTGTAAAAACCGTGTTGGCTGCCTCGCTGGCGATGATTGTTGCCGCCCAGGCACACGCTGCTGTCTCTGCTCAGGATGCCACCAAACTGGGCAGCAGCCTGACCCTCATCGGCGCTGAAAAAGCCGGGAACGCCGATGGCTCCATCCCTGCCTATGACGGCGGCCTGACCACGCCACCCGCCAGCTTCAAGGCCGGCGACAGCATGCGTCCGGACCCGTTTGCCAACGAAAAACCGCTGCTGGTGATCGACGGTAAAAACGTCGATCAGTACAAGGGTCAACTCACTGCGACCACCGCGGAACTGGCCAAGCGTTTCCCGACATTCAAAGTCGAGGTGTACCCGACTCATCGTACCGTTTCGCTGCCTAAAGCCGTTCTCGACAACGGCGTGAAAAACGCCACCGGCGCCAAGTCCCTTGAAGGTGGCCTGGCCATCGACAACGTGCTGCCGGGTGTACCGTTCCCGATTCCGCAATCGGGTAACGAGGCAATGTGGAACTTCCTGCTGCGTTATCAGGGTGTGAGCATCAGCTCCAAGTACGACTCCTGGAACGTTGACTCTGCCGGCGTTCCAAGCCTGGCGACCACCGGGCAGGCGTCCATCTCCTACCCGATCTACGAAAACCTCGCGCAGCCGATCAGCAGCGCAGACGTGTACTACCAGATGAAGCTGCAGTACACCGGCCCGGCGCGTCGTGCCGGTGAAGCGATCATGCTCAAGGACGCCGCCAACCCGCTGCAACAACCCCGTCGTGCCTGGCAGTACTTGCCTGGCCAGCGCCGTGTGAGGCTGGCACCGAACCTGGCCTACGACACGCCTAACCCAGGCACCGCCGGCGCCGGTACTTACGATGACGTGTTCGTGTTCAACGGTGCGCTGGATCGCTACGACTGGAAGCTGGTCGGCAAGCAGGAAATGATCGTGCCGTACAACACCTACAAGCTGACCTACGTGCAGGATCCGAAGTCGATCACTACGCCTAACCACCTGGCACCGGACTTTGTGCGCTGGGAAAAACACCGCGTGTGGGTCGTCGAAGGCACGCTCAAGTCTGGCGCTCGTCACATCTACGCCAAACGTCGCTTCTACCTCGACGAAGACAGCTGGACAGCGTTGGCCTCGGACCAATATGACGCCCGTGGTCAGCTGTACCGTGGTTCCTTTGCCTTCCTCAGCCAGAGCTATGACAAGCAGGTGCCTGACTCCACGCCGTTCATGATTTATGACCTGGTGGGCGGTTCCTACAACATCAACGGTGTAGTCGGCCCTTACGGCGGCATCAAGTACGTCGATCCGCTCTCCAAGGCGCAGTGGTCGTCGGAGTCCCTGGCGGGCGCCGGCATTCGCTAAGTCACGCACAACAAAAATCCGGGCCGGTGGCGGTAGAGCCCCGGCCTCGGCTTTGGCAAGAGGACGCACCATGTGTTTATTCAAAACGCTTACGCCGCTGATGTTGGTGGTGTGGCAGACGCTTGCGCAGGCCTCGGGTTACATCGATGTGCTGGACCTGCCCGCCAGAGTCAGTCCGCTGGCGGTCAGCAGCCCGTTGACCGGCATGACCCGTGCGGGCGACCGATTGGTTGCCGTCGGGCAGCGTGGGCACATTCTCTATTCCGATGACAGCGGTAAACACTGGCAGCAAGCAGCTGTGCCAGTGAGTGCCGATCTCAGTGCGGTGAATTTTCCATCGGCCAGGGAAGGTTGGGCGGTCGGTAACGATGGCGTGGTGTTGCACAGCGAAGATGCTGGCGTGACCTGGCGCAAACAACTGGACGGCCGTCAAATCGGGGAATTGCTGGTAAAGCATTACGGTGCATTGGCCAGTGCTGAACCGGACAACGAACAATGGTCACACTGGGCCGCCGAAGGCCAGCGACTGGCAGAGCAGGGCGCAGACAAACCCTTGCTCGACGTCTGGTTCGCCAACGAGCAGGTCGGCTATGTGGTCGGCGTGTTCAACCTGATTTTGCGCACTGAAGACGGCGGCCAGACCTGGACCCCGTTTCAGGACCGCACCGATAACCCGCAAGGTTTTCACCTGAACGCCATCGCCTCCACCGGCGATGCGCTGTACATCGCGGGCGAGCAGGGCCTGTTGCTCAAATGGGATGACGCCAGCCAGCGCTTCGCCGCCGTGCCGACGCCTTATCAGGGTAGTTTTTTCGGCGTGCTCGGCAAGCCCGGCGAAGTGCTGGTCTACGGCCTGCGCGGAAACGTTTTGCGCAGCACCGATGGCGGCCAGAACTGGACCGCGCTGGACACCGGCCTGCACATCAGCGTCACCGCCGGCCTGATCGATAACCGTGGCGACTACCGCTTGTTCACCCAGGGTGGGCAGATGCTGGTCAGCCAGGGTTCTGGCGCGCAACTGCACCTGGTTCAGCAGCCTGTACCGACGCCGATTGCCGGCGCCACCGAGGCCTCCGACGGCTCGTTGGTCGTGGCTGGCAGCCGTGGCGCACTGGCGCTGTCCGTCGTTAAGACCTCGAACCCTTAAAGCGAGAACCCAGACATGGGCAACATAAAACAACAAGAAGCCATGCCGGTGATCCGCGACGTGCGCGATTTCGACCGTCGCTCCGGCAACCTGCTGGAACGCCTGGTCTTCAACTACCGCCCGCTGTTCATGCTGATGATGGCGCTCGCCACTGTGGTGCTGGGCTACATGGCGGCGACCCGCCTGGAGCTGCGTCCCAGCTTCGAAAAAATGATTCCGCAGAGCCAGCCGTACATCCAGAACTTCCTGGAAAACCGTGCGTCCCTGCGCGGCTTGGGTAACTCGGTTCGGGTGGTGGTGGAAAACACTCAGGGCGACATTTTCGACCCTGAATACCTGGACGTGCTCAAGCAGGTCAATGACCAACTGTTCCTCACCGAAGGTGTTGATCGAGCGTGGATGAAGTCGTTGTGGAGCCCATCGGTGCGCTGGACCGAAGTCACCGAGGAAGGCTTCCAGGGTGGCTCGGTGATGCCCGACACCTACCAGGGCAACCCCGCAGAAATCGAACAACTGCGCCAGAACATTTCTCGTGCCGGGATCGTCGGCAGCCTGGTCGCCAGCGATTTCAAATCCAGCATGCTGATCGTACCGCTGTTGGACAAGACCACGGCCACCGGCCAGAGCATCAACTACCACGCGTTCTCGCAGATGCTCGAAGAGCAGTTGCGCGACAAGATCGAATACGCTGGTGACAGCGCCGCGCGCAAGTCCGGTGAAGAGGGCAAAGGACACTACAAGGTTCGGGTGATCGGCTTCGCCAAACTGATGGGCGACCTGATCGACGGCCTGATTCAGGTGATGATGTTTTTCGGCCTGGCGGTGATCACTTCGCTGGTGATCATCTACGCCTACACCCGCTGCGTGCGCAGCACCTTGCTGGTGGTTGGCTGCTCGCTGATCGCGGTGGTCTGGCAACTGGGCATCGTTGCGTGGCTGGGTTATGCCATCGATCCATACTCGGTGTTGGTGCCGTTTTTGATCTTCGCCATCGGCGTGTCCCATGCCGCGCAGAAGATGAACGGGATCATGCAGGACATCGCCCGCGGCACCCATAAACTGATCGCCGCACGCTACACCTTCCGTCGTCTGTTCATTGCCGGCGTCACCGCGTTGCTGGCCGACGCCGTGGGTTTCGCGGTACTGATGCTGATCGACATTCCGGTGATCCAGGACTTGGCAATCACCGCCAGCATCGGTGTCGCGGTGCTGATCTTCACCTCGCTGTTGCTGATGCCGGTGGCGCTGTCGTACGTCGGCGTCGGGGCCAAGGCTGCCGAGCGCGCCTTGAAAATCGACACCCGAGCGGAAAAGAACAAAGGCTTCGGCCGACTCTGGGATTTGCTCGACCGTTTCACCACCCGCAAGTGGGCCACCGGTGCAGTCGTGGTCGCGGCGTTGATGGGCGTCGGCGGTTTCATGGTCAGCCTGCACCTGAAAATCGGCGACCTCGAAAGCGGGGCGCCGGAGCTGCGTGCTGACTCGCGCTACAACCGCGACAACGCCTACATCACCCAGCATTACGCGCTGTCCAGCGACCTGTTCGCGGTGATGATCAAGACCGCCCCGGAAGGTTGCCTTAACTACAAGACCCTGGTGCTGGCCGACCGTCTCGCCTGGGAACTGCAACAGAGCCCGGGTGTGCGCGCCACCACCTCGCTGGTCAATGCCGTGCGGCAGATCACCGCCGGCACCTACGAGGGCAACCCCAAGCTCAACAGCATCCAGCGCAACCAGGACGTGCTCAACTACGCCGCCCAGCAAGCCTCGGTCAACTCGCCGGAGCTATTCAACAACAACTGCTCACTGATGCCGGTGATCGCTTTCCTCAAGGATCACAAGGCCGAAACCCTCGACGCGGTGGTCGCGATTGCCGACCAGTTCGCCAAGGAAAACAGCACCGACGATCGTCAGTTCCTGCTCGCTGCCGGCAGCGCCGGAATCGAGGCCGCGACCAACATCGTGGTGCGTGAAGCCAATCACACCATGCTGCTGTACGTGTACGCGGCGGTGACGTTGTTTTGCCTGATCACCTTCCGCAGTTGGCGCGCCACGCTGGTGGCGCTGTTGCCGCTGGTGCTGACGTCGATCCTCTGCGAAGCCTTGATGGTGGCGATGGGCATCGGCGTGAAAGTCGCGACCTTGCCGGTGATTGCGTTGGGCGTGGGCATCGGTGTGGATTACGCGTTGTACCTGCTCAGCGTCCAGCTGCATTTCCAGCGTCAGGGCCTGTCACTGTCGCAGTCGTACCGTAACGCCGTGTCGTTCACCGGTCGCGTGGTCGGCCTGGTCGGCATCACCCTGGCCGCCGGCGTGGTGTGCTGGGTCTGGTCGCCGATCAAGTTCCAGGCCGACATGGGCATCCTGCTGACCTTCATGTTCCTGTGGAACATGCTCGGCGCGCTGATCCTGATTCCGGCCCTGTCGTATTTCCTGCTACGCGAAAAATCCCTGGAGACGCGTCCTGTCGAGGACGCTGCGCTGGCGACTGCCGAAGTAGCTGGCAGCTCGCACACTTCACCTGTTCCTCACGCCTTGAGCACACCTGAGTAAGTCACTATGTCCGAATACAAAGCTCCCTTGCGCGACATGCGCTTCGTCCTCAATGAAGTCTTTGAGGTGTCCAGCCTGTGGGCGACATTGCCTGGCCTGGCCGAGGTAATTGATGAAGAGACGGCTGCCGCGATCCTGGAAGAGGCCGGCAAGATCACCGGTGAAGTGATCGCACCGTTGAACCGCACTGGCGACGAACAAGGCTGCACCTGGAACAACGGTGAAGTCATCGCGCCGGACGGTTTTGTCGCCGCGTACCAGGCGTTCGCCGAGGGCGGTTGGGTCGGAGTGGGCGGTGATCCGCAGTTCGGCGGCATGGGTATGCCCAAGGCGATTTCGGCGCAGGTCGAAGAGATGGTCAACTCGGCCGGCCTGTCCTTCGGCCTGTACCCGATGCTGACGGCCGGCGCCTGCCTGTCGATCAATGCCCACGCCAGCGAAGAGCTTAAGCAGCGTTACCTGCCGAACATGTATGCCGGCACCTGGACCGGTTCGATGTGCCTGACCGAGGCCCATGCCGGCACCGACCTGGGCTTGATCCGCACCCGCGCCGAGCCTCAGGCCGATGGCAGCTACAAGGTCAGCGGCAGCAAGATTTTCATTACCGGCGGTGAGCACGACCTGACCGAAAACATCATTCACCTGGTCCTGGCTCGACTGCCGGATGCACCAGCCGGTCCTAAAGGCATTTCCCTGTTCCTGGTGCCCAAGGTGCTGGTCAACGACGACGGTTCCCTGGGCGAGCGCAACGCACTGTCCTGCGGCTCCATCGAACACAAGATGGGCATCAAGGCTTCTGCCACCTGCGTGATGAACTTTGACGGCGCCACTGGCTGGATCGTCGACGCGCCGAACAAGGGCCTGGCGGCGATGTTCACCATGATGAACTACGAGCGTCTGGGTGTCGGCATTCAGGGCCTGTCCCTGGGCGAGCGTTCGTACCAGAACGCGGTGGAGTACGCCCGTGACCGTCTGCAAAGCCGTTCGCCTACCGGTGCGCAGAACAAGGACAAGGCTGCCGACCCGATCATCGTCCACCCGGACGTGCGACGCATGTTGTTGACCATGAAAGCCTTGAACGAAGGCGGCCGTGCGTTCTCCAGCTACGTGGCCCTGCAATTGGACACCGCCAAGTACAGCGAAGACGCGACTACGCGCAATCGTGCACAGGAACTGGTCTCGCTGCTGACCCCGGTGGCCAAGGCGTTTCTCACCGACATGGGGCTGGAAACCACCCTGCACGGGCAAATGATTTTCGGCGGCCACGGCTACATCCGCGAGTGGGGCCAGGAACAATTGGTGCGTGACGTGCGCATCACCCAGATCTACGAAGGCACCAACGGCATCCAGTCGCTGGACCTGGTCGGGCGCAAGATCGTCGGCAGCGGCGGGGCGCTTTACCGCTTGTTCGCCTCCGAGGTTCGCCACTTCGCCGCCAACGCCAGCGCTGAGCTCGGCGAGTTCAGCAAACCGTTGAACGCCGCCGTGGACGTCCTCGACGAATTGACCGCGTGGGTGCTCGACCGTGCGCAAAACAACCCGAATGAAATCGGCGCCGCCTCGGTCGAGTACCTGCAAACCTTCGGCTACGTCGCCTACGCCTACATGTGGGCATTGATGGCAAAGACCGCCATCGGCAAGCAAGCTGAGGACGACTTCTACGTCAGCAAACTGGCCACCGCACGCTTCTACTTCGCCCGCCTGCTGCCACGCATCCATTCATTGAGCGCTTCGGTCAAGGCCGGCAGCGAGTGCCTCTACGAACTGGACGCGACGCAGTTCTGATTGCCGAGCCAATGCATTAAAAAGGACCAGGAATCCCAAACATGATGGCGACAAAAATAATCCCGCCCGCCGATGGCGCCTATGCCTATCCCTTGCTGATCAAGCAATTGTTGTTGTCCGGTGCACGCTACGAACCGGGTCGCGAAATCGTCTACGCCGACAAACTGCGCTACGACTACCAGACGCTCAACAAACGCATCCGCAAACTGGCCAACGCCTTGTCGGCCGCCGGCGTGAAAGCCGGGGACACCGTGGCACTGCTGGACTGGGACAGTCATCGCTACCTGGAATGCTTCTTTGCTGTGCCGATGATTGGCGCGGTGCTGCACACGGTGAACATTCGTCTGTCGCCGGACCAGGTGCTGTTCACCATGAACCACGCCGAAGACGATCTGGTGCTGGTGCATGATGATTTCCTGCCGTTGCTCGAACAGGTCCAGGACCGGTTGACCACCGTCAAAGGCTATCTCCAACTCACCGATGACAACGCCGCCAACACCTCGTTGCCGGTGCTGGGTGAATATGAGCAGCTATTGTCTCAGGCATCGGATCAGTACGACTTCCCCGATTTCGACGAGAACTCGGTGGCGACCCTGTTCTACACCACCGGCACTACCGGCGACCCGAAAGGCGTGTATTTCACCCATCGCCAACTGGTCCTGCACACCCTGAATGCGGTCGGCACGTTGGGCGCTTATCAAGGCCAGCCGCTGCTGCGTTCCGATGACGTGTACATGCCGATCACGCCGATGTTTCACGTGCATGCGTGGGGTGTGCCGTATGTCGCCACGTTGATGGGCCTGAAACAGGTGTACCCCGGCCGTTACGAGCCCAACAGCCTGGTCCGGTTGTATCGCGAGGAAAAGGTCACCTTTTCTCACTGCGTGCCAACCATTCTGCAAATGATCCTGAACTGCGAAGCCGGGAAGCAGACCCGTTTCGAGGGCTGGAAAATGCTCCTCGGCGGCAGTGCGCTGACCCTCGGTATCGCCAGCGAAGCCAGCGCCAAGGGCATGCTGGTGCACAGCGGTTACGGCATGTCGGAAACCTGCCCGCTGCTGTGCCTGAGTTACCTGCGTGACGACGTGCTCAAACAACCCATGCAAGAACAATTGGCGACCCGCATCAAGACCGGCACACCGGTGCCCATGGTCGACCTGAAAATCGTCGATGCCAGCGGCAACGATGTTGTGCATGACGGTGAGTCTCTCGGCGAAATCGTGGTTCGTGCGCCTTGGCTGACCCAGGGTTATTTGAAAGAACCGGCAAAGGGCGCCGAGCTTTGGCTTGACGGCTGGATGCACACGGGCGACATGGCTTCCATCGACTCGATGGGCGGCGTGGAAATCAAGGACCGCATCAAGGATGTGATCAAGACCGGGGGCGAGTGGATCAGCTCGCTGGAACTGGAAAGCCTGATCAGTGAGCACGCGGCGGTGATGTCTGTCGCGGTCGTCGGCATCGTCGATGAACAGTGGGGCGAACGGCCCATGGCGATGGTGGTGTGCGAGCCGGGTCAGTACCTCGACAAGCAAATCCTCGAGACGCACCTGCAGACGTTTGTCGAGTGTGGGCGCATTAACAAATGGGCGATTCCGAAGCAGTTCAAATTCGTGGCTGAGATTCCCAAGACCAGCGTGGGGAAGATCAACAAGAAGCTGATTCGGGAGAGTGAGGTGGGCTGACGGTTGGCCTTCTTGGGTAGATAAAAGAACGTGGCGTGAGGGAGACCTCACGCCACGTTTGCGTTTATGGCTGCTTGTTGTTTTTGGGCCGTTAATTAAAGATTTGTCCTACGTCAACATCCTACTTTCCTGACTTCTTTCCTGATTGATCCCCGGCAAAGTCTCGCGCGCTCAAATTTCTGCGCGAGGGATTGCACATGTTCGACCCGGTTTTCCACCTCACATCATGCCGTTCGGTGCGTTGATGGCGCACATCGCCCGCATCGAGCAGGAGCTCGACAGTTTTCCAGACACCCTGTCTCTCTACCGTGAACAGCTGAAACGCTGGTTTAGCCAAGCGGCAGACCAAGCCAGTCACGTTGTGGATTTGCCTTCGCTGATGGGCATGGAACGGATCATCCGGTTCGGCAACACCATCACCACGGTGAGCAGTGGCGATGACGATTTTCTCTCTACTGTCGTGCAATGCTCGAAGGGTGGAAAGCTGGAAATCGAGAGCAAGTTCGAATCGGTTTATGACGTTCCCGTGGGGAATATTCAGGTCGATGTGATTGCCATGGATGGCGGCAAAAAAACGCCGGTCACACTTGATCAGAACGGCAAAGGGACTTTCAAGGGGGAAGAGGGCAAGTTCTATCGCATTCACGTCAACGACGAAGTAACGCCACAGCAAGTCGATGATCTTTTCTCTTCTTACGACGGTCTGACCGCAGAACTGGAGGGCTGGCTACGCAAAGAATGGGAAGGGTTTAAACCGCAGTGGTCGCAGTCGACTTTTGCGGCCGCCGGGAATGGAATACTCGCGGGAAGTTGGGCGGCGATTTCTGGTGTGTGGGACAGCGTCAGCCTGCTCTCTGACATTCTGCAGAATCCTCGAAAGTTCGTTGAGCGCTTGGGCAGTGGTGCCGACCATTTGGTGGAATTGGCTGAACAATTTCCGGCCACGATGGAGAAGGTTCAGTTACTGGTCAGTGACGAAGCGGCGCTCTGTTTATTGCTTCGCACCGCGAGCCTCTGGTTGGAGATGCTGCCGCCCAGCGAAATCGCCGGTAAAACGACTGAAGCGGTTTCGACGGCAGTGGTGCAGTTGCTCATCGATATTCTGATCGGAATCGTTTTGACCTTCGCCGGCGCGGGGGCGGGCGTTGCCTATCTGGGGATGCGTCTTGCCCACTACGGCGCCCGGATCGTCAGCGGCGTATTGGGTTTCGTCAAAGCGATCTTCACGATCATCAACAGTTTCATGTCCTACGTGGATCGCTACAAAGCGGTCGCCGCACGCGGTGTCGCGGCCGGCCTGAAAAAAGGCCGCATGCAACTGCGCTGGGATGCCAAACGCAACACCACCCTCAAGCAAAACGAACACCACGACAACGCCCCGGATCAGGCGAAAAACCCCAACGGCGACGCCGCCGATTCCGCCAATAAAACCGCCACCAACAAATGCCCGGTGTCGATGGTCACCGGCGAAGAACTGCTGACCCTCACCGACGGTGCGCTGGACGGCATTCTGCCGTTTGACTTCACCCGGCTCTATCGCACCAGTGCCGCCGAGATCGATGGCGGCCTCGGTTTCGGCTGGAGCCACTCGCTCTCCCATCGACTGGAGATCGACGGTGACAGCGTCATCTGGATCGACCACGAAAACCGTCGCACCCCATTCCCGCTGCCGTCCGCTGAACGCCCGGCGATTCACAACAGCCTGTCCCGCGCGGCGATTTACCTCGGAGCTGAAGCCGAAGAACTGATCCTCGCCCAGGCCGGTGACGACGCGCGGTTTTATCACTTTCGAAATGGTTTTTTGACCGCGATCAGCGACGGATACGACAACCGCCTGCGCATCACTCGCGACCGCCATGAGCGCATCCAGCGCCTCGACAACGGCGCCGGCCGCGCCTTGCGCTTGCGTTATGAACGCAGCCATCTGGTCGCCGTCGATTACCAGGTGTTCATCCCGGCGCAGACGCTCGATGAGTGCTGGAAAACCGAGCAAACCCTGGTCAGTTACACCTACGACGAACGCGCACAACTGATCGAGGCCAGCAACGCCGCCGGTGAAAGTGAACGCTACGACTACGACGACCAGCACGTCATCCTCCAGCGGCAACTGGCCGGTGGGGCGAGTTTCTTCTGGGCGTGGGAAAGGTCCGGCAAAGCGGCGCGCTGCATCCGCCATTGGGCCTCGTTCGCGCAGATGGACGCGCGCTACGTGTGGGATGACGCTGGCAGCGTCACCGTTCACAACGTCGACGGCAGCGAAGAGGTTTACGTCCACGACGAGCGGGCGCGGCTGGTGCGCAAGGTCGAGCTGGATGGCGGTGAACAGCTCAAGGCCTACGACGACGAAGGCCGGTTGATTGCCGAGCAGGACCCGCTCGGTGCGGTGACTGAATACCGCTACGACGAAGTCGGACACCTGGTGGCGCTGATTCCGCCGGAAGACGAGCCAACGGCCTACGAGTATCGCAACGGTTTCCTGCACGCGCGCTATCGCGGTAAAGCGGTGTGGAAGTATCTGCGCAATGTCCAGGGAGACATTACCGAAGCGACCGACCCTGACGGCCAGGTCACCCATTACCACTACGACGACAAAGGGCTGCTGCTGTCGATCCGCTACCCGGACACCAGTCGGCATGTGTTCGTCTGGAACGGTTTGGGGCAACTGGTCGAGGAAACGTTGCCGGACGGCGGTGTTCGGCGCTTTTCCTACGATGCATTGGGGCGGCAGCTTACCCGTCAAGACGAACATGGCGCGGTCACGAAGTCGCAATGGGACGCCGTTGGCCGACTGATCCAGACGATTCTTCCTACCGGTGCCAGTCGCGCCTACAGCTACAACGCCTACGGCAAGATCACCGCCGAACGCGACGAACTCGGCCGCATCACGCGCTACGACTACCTCGACGACCTGCACCTGGTCAGCCGTCGCCTCAATGCCGACGGCACCCAGCTGAAGTATCGCTACGACAACGCGCAGCTGTTGCTCACGGAAATCGAAAACGAATCCGGTGAACACTATCGGCTGGACTACACCCCCGGCGGATTGATCCGACAGGAAACCGGCTTCGACGGTCAGCGCACGGCGTACGTCTACGACCTCAATGGCCAGCTGCTGGAGAAAACCGAGTTCGGCGACGATGGTTCACAACTGGTTACCGCCTATGAGCGGGATTCGGCCGGCCGCTTGCGGGTCAAAACCCTGCCCGACGGCGTCAAGGTCGAATACCGCTACGACAGCCTCGGCCGGCTGATTGGCGTCGACGACGGCCATGACCATCCGCTGGAATTCGAATAC